>Ga0214480_100325_pt1 | contig 24303 bp, 22 predicted proteins | sample M1_20Mar14CPVII9_3_FD_165042 | JGI IMG/M metagenome (GOLD analysis project Ga0214480, IMG submission 165042) | Marine eukaryotic communities from Monterey Bay, California, United States - M1_20Mar14CPVII9sort6BwellE17 | ecosystem: Environmental > Aquatic > Marine > Unclassified | place: USA... | reverse complement strand
TTACTACTTTGACTTGTTGTATTGTTGATCATTGAACAGGTACCAATGTAATGAAAGTATGGCAGCATGAATTGCTTGGTATATGTGATAATAACTTCGTCGCCAAGAAAGTCCCCGTTTGTTTTGTTGTCATATGATTTCATGGGTTTATATTGAAGTCTTGCCGATTTCGCTACTTCATTTCTTTTTAATTTGCCTTTGTTTCATTGCCTTTGCAACTCGCGTGTATACTAACATAATATGTTCTGTCATCTTCTCTTATCTTCATAAATTGCGAAACGCGCATCTGCTTCCAGACTATGAACAAGATTTTAAATGTTGGCCAAAGAGATATCAAGATGGTATGATTATCAAAAGTGCTTGTGAACATTTAGTTAGTGTGATGAGAAGTAATGACAGCGTGACGGATAGGAGAGTTTGTGATAAGTTTATGAATGTTTTGGGTGATAATGTTGGTAGTAGCTGTTATTTAGAGCAGCAAGAGATTGTACGCCTTGCAACTATAAATAATGGTATGAGGGTGAACTACTTTGATACTCTTGTTCAACCTCTAATTGATCAGCAACAAGATGTAGAAGATATACTAACAGCACAAACAAATACAATTGCAGAACGATTATTATGGGATGAGAATGTTACTAAACAACAGAAGCAAATAACTGGTGTTGTATGTAAAGATCAACAATCCAATCAAAAGTACATCATATCAGCATCTAAAGAAATTATACTATGTGCAGGAGCGATACATTCACCGGTATTGTTAATGAGATCGGGTATTGGTGATGAGTCCGAGTTGACAAAGTTGGATATACATGCCAACAACAATAACAACAACTACTCATTTCATAATCTACCAGGAGTTGGTAAGAAGTTGAAAGATCATTTAGTTATACCACGAGCATTCGTTACGACATCTCAAGTGGACTGTCAACAATCATTCAATGGAGTACAAACAATCTTCAACAATACAAAGAATAATGATGCCAAATATGTGTTAATGGATGGATGTATTCTCAAACATGCCGGACCGTTAATGGTATCGTCAGTCTTTAGAAGAGATTATCATCATACCAACAACAACAACAATATCATTACTTATATCAAACAATACACATTCCATATCATTTATACTCTCATACTAACCATCCTTCAATGGGCTGTAAAGTATATCAAACCACTAACACACGTACTTACATATCATACGGCAACATTACTAATCACAATACTACATCCTAAATCACATGGTACTGTTACATTAACATCGTCCAATCAAATTAGAATTGATCCAGCATATCTGCTGACAGATGATAGTGATTGTGATAGTATAGTACATGCATGGAATCAAAGTGCAAGGATCAAGGATACGGTTATGAACAAATGTTGGGAGATACTTCCTGGCTTGTTATACAAACTTTACTCTTCCATATCAACACGTTGGGGAAAAGGTAGTAAGGTAGATGACGAAGTTATTATCACATATACCAAGCAATTCATGCTGCCATACTTTCATTACATTGGTACCTGTTCAATGATCAACAATACAACAAGTCAAAGTAGTAATAAACAACAAGAAGAAGCAGTGGTAGATGAAAACTTTAATGTGATTGGTATGCAAGGATTACGTATCTGTGATGCATCAGTCTTTGTCGATTGTATAACGGCACCTACTGCTTTAACTTGTGCTTCTTTGGGGTATGTATTGAGTGATATTTTGATAAAGGAGGAGGAGGAGGAGGAAGAAGTTGATGATGAGTTATTAGGATGATTACTACCTACGACGACCAAGACATGTGTTGTGTTACTTTATATTTCTAAAACTTGCCAAACAAACAATCAATCAATCCAACAAACAATAGAGATGTGCATCTCTTTTCATTTACTCCGAGGAGCTGTCACCACTATCGGATGCCTCAGATGCAGACTCACCAGTACTTGTCAATTTACGACGATCATCGGATGTTGAATCACCGCTATCGGATGCAGATCCGGCGGTACTTGTCAGCTTACGACGATCATCAGATGTTGAGGCATCACCACTGTCGGATGCAGACCCAGCAGTACTTGTTAGCTTACGACGATCATCTGATGTTGAATCACCACTGTTGGATGCAGAACCAGCAGTACTTGTCAACTTGCGACGATCATCTGATGCTGAGGCATCACTGTCGGCGGAGGCAGAACCAGCAGTGCTTGTTAGCTTACGACGATCATCAGATGTTGAATCACCACTGTCGGATGCAGACCCAGCAGTACTTGTTAGCTTACGACGACGATCATCCGATGTTGAGGCATCGCCACTATCGGATGCAGAACCAGCAGTACTTGTCAATTGACGTCGAAGGTTTGGGGATCCACGGATTGTCTGTTACAGAAGGAACAAATGATATGAGTATAATTGAACAACTTTCAAAGATAATGCACAAGATATGCACACAAAGATATCTGCACACAATACGCTATCTCACCTCCGATGAGGCACTAGGTACGGTAGTAGCTAAGGCTAGGGTAGCTAGAGCAAGAACGTGAAGCTTCATAGTTGATTGATTGATTAGTATTAGTCCTAGGAGATAGTAGAGTGGTGGTGGGGAGGTTGTACTGTGATATGATCAAGTAGAAGAATTATGGCATCTAACACGTTCTGCTGGTAGTGGTAGGGTTCTGCGCGCAGTTGATTGTCGTGAATAACCACAGATAGAAGAGCCCGTGAATGAAAGAGCCTTACAATGATATAAGAGCAGCGGAGTATACCTAGTAGGCCAATAAAAGTCCTCCCGCTGCAACCATATCTCAAAATGTTGGTATCCTTGCTTTGAACTGCCCCTGTGAGAAATGACCTCTGCCTTTCGAACAAATAGGATAAGGAGCTTATAGGTATACTCAACAGAGAGGTGGAGAATGAGATACCAACTATCCTCGCGATGATGATCAATACTTCAACTATCCTCATGATAGATCAATAGCTCAATGTCAGGAGGAATATCAAAACAATTACAATACACAACAAACAAGGCCCTTAATTAATTTAGAAATAGAAGATGAGTAAGGGTGTCTTCTCTTATTGTGTTAATGGATGAGTCAACTACCAACCTAACAACTAATACAGACAATATGTTGGTATTGTGCCTTTCGAACAAATAGGATAAGGAGCTTATAGGTATACTCAACAGAGAGGTGGAGAATGAGATACCAACTATCCTCGCGATGATGATCAATACTTCAACTATCCTCATGATAGATCAATAGCTCAATATGTCAGGAGGAATATCAAAACAATTACAATACACAACAAACAAGACCCTTAATTAATTTAGAAATAGAAGATGAGTAAGGGTGTCTTCTCTTATTGTGTTAATGGATGAGTCAACTACCAACCTAACAACTAATACAGACAATATGTAGCCAATACCAACGAAGCAGCGGTGAGACCTAAGTAGGATACAAATACAGCATCACTAGAACTATCAGCAGTAGATGGGCTTACACCATCATTTGTCGATGTTTCTTCTCCGTTTGCAGTTGCAATACTTGTCTCTTCAATACTATCCACACTAGTCTCCTCGGTATCAAGCTCACCATTCTCGTCAACAAGTCGGAGTGAGATCCAATCTTCCGAGCAGCCAGTGACATAATGCCCTGCATCAGTCCAGCCACCATCCTCTCTTTCATACGGATCCTGTGTAAAGTATATCATGTGAGTATATCATGTGAGGAGCTGTATAATGTATACATATCACATCAATATTATCAAATCAAATACTTACCCAAAAGGCGAATCCAAACTCCTCAGCTTCCCCAACCTCCAATTGCTTATCTGACTCATCTGACTTTGTCTTGAGAGATCTAGCCATCTCGAACACATATGTTCCAACCTCATCAGTATCGGCTCCATCTGTTGCATTTACATACAACCAAGCACCCTCCCATTCGTTGGCCGCCAGTACATCATCATCGTCCATACGGCACCAAGGACTAACAGCATACTCGTCATCCTTATTAGCAAGTGAATCATCACCAGTTCCATCGTTCGTACCATAATATACTCCTTGTTCTGTAGTTTTCAACTCCCAATGGCCACCAATATCTACCTTATAATCATCACAATCTGCAATACCACCATCAACTGGACAATCTGTCAATGCAAGAGGACAACCACCCATGTTAAACAACTTGGCATCCTCACCCATCTTAAACATACTTGACACAGCTGCACACATATGATTATCTTCGGTATCAAAACGATATAGACCGGGAATTTCAAATAGAAAGTATACCTTATTGGTATCGTGGACACATCTGATTTTGGCATTACCACGTGGATAAGCAATAGAGTTCATTGCTCCGGTTAGTGGAGCTTCTGTAATATCCACAGATGTCCAATCATCTGTACTTCCATCGAGGGTAGGCGGAGTTGAGACTTGTGAACATGTGATTGATTCGACAGAGGTACATTCTTGAGCTGATGCACGAGATGATGTCACGGCCAAACCGACAACACTGGCAATGATGAGATTGTGGAAGATCATTATCTTATCTTGCTCTTTTAAATACTATGATACTCAATATGCATCAAGCTGCCAATGAGGTAATCAATCTTGTGAAAAGCAATATGTACGTTAATGATATTCCTAGAGGTTCTTCACTACATAGACATAGATACTCCGCTAAGGCTCTTAATAAGATATGGCCTCTATTAATTAAGGCTCTTTTGCTATGCTGTTTTCGTCTAGGGAGACGACTTATGAGGATACTCCTGTCCGTCCGAGGGGCAGTAAATTATCTCTCAAAGTCTTCCTGAGTCTTCAAGGGTTTGTGACATTATCTCCGTGTGTGCCCTATGCAGTTTTAGAAAAGAGCCTGTAATAATAGAACATCATAGATTGGAAGATAGGCCAAAGAGGCGGCGATGGAAGGAGTATGTAGTAGTTTATCATATGGTGAAGATTACAATCACGGACTACTACTACAATTAACATCTCTGATCATACAATATCCATTGCAATTACAATCAATATAACAATGACGAATAGCAACTCGGACATCATCCGCGTCATGCAAGTGCCAACCATTAGACAACAGCAACAACCAAAAGTAATCAACGTCAAACAATTGAATGAAGATGAACTCAAACTACTCAAGAAGAAGGATCCTTTTCTCTATTACTCCATACCAGCCGTGAAGAAGGCAAAACTTGCCAACGTCAAGCCTATCGATCATACTGAAGTACTCAAAGAAGCTGCGATGTCATCAGGTAGTGGTATTGTATCAAGAAGAACAAGAGTGTCAACAGAATGCGCCCCATCGATGCTACTTGATGATTTGATATTATTGATAGATGAGGAGAGGAGGAGTCATAGCCATAGTAGCATTAGCCAGTAAACAGGATCATGTTGAATTTGCACACATGATGATTTGATATTATGGAGAGAGGAGTCATAGCCATAGTCGGCAACAGAATGATGTGTATAAAGTGTATATATTAAAGATAAAGGAGAAGACTTTCAGAACTAAACCTCTTCTATTGTTAGTGTAAAGTGTATCTCTTAGCACATTCCATCTCTATCTGCTTCAGTAGCACATCTCTATTCATCACCCTCTTCTGCCTTACATTTCTTCTCCCAGCAATCACCACAAAATGTATAAATCCCTTCCTCATCCTCGTATTGTTTGACACAGTCCTGCCTTTTCTCATTCTTGGTTCCACAATTCTTTGCTCCGGCAAGCCCTTGATCATTACGATATCCTTCTCCATTGCAATTGGCTCTGCTACATCCCTCGCCCTCGCACGTATACATGCATTTGACGTCACACTCCTCATCATAGCAATACATTTCATTACAATACTGGCAACGAGTTGTATTTGATGGAACACAATTTGGACAGTATGCATAAGCCCCGCATTCATAACTGCAACAACAAAATGGATTCTAATGGATGAGTTGATTTGAAAGTTCATATCAATTCATAATAAAAAGAAGCACTTACCAAGGTTTTACAACGTCACAAACTTCACAAGATTTGCGCACCGTACCCCTGCAGTTACTTCCCTGACAATGTTCGACATCATTGCATTCTTGGCAGTACATTTTTCACAGCAAGGACAAGAAATCAATACCCCCTGTATTCCATTCACAAAAACCACAAAACTTTTCCATACATTGGTAGCAACTCACAGCAACTGTACCATACTTATCATTATAGTGTCGCTGTGCATACTGATCATACCGTCTATGATAGTGTCGTCTATGTTGTTGCCAGTATACCAATGGGTAATCTAATCCATTCCCATCCAAATCATCATATTGTTGACAGACATTTTCACAAGCTCCTCCATTAAAGGATACCCGACATTTACTCTTACCAGCCAACCACTCAGCAGGTCTTGAACAGTCATATTCACGTTCAGTTAATAACTCATCTAAAGTGATCAAGAATTGTGTCAGTAGATCACTCTTCTCGACACGCCATTTCTTGGGTAGCTGTACATGTTCAAAAACATTATCTTCTCTTTCAATAATGCTATTCAAGATAGGTACGACCACAGAAACAGAGATAGGAGGCTCGGGTGTGATAGTTGGACTTTCATGATCACCTACTAAACTTAAATCGATTCTTTTCAACACCGTAGATCCAGCAAGAGGCTGTAACCCGCTACCCGTAATACCAATACAATTAGTAAACTTTAATGATTTGATTTTGTGAACTCCGTCAATTGCTAGTAATACCCAACGTATACAATCGTCAGTTAAACTAAACCCGCATATATCTTGTATATCCTTAAAATCAAGAGTCTCCCAACTTTCTACTGATGCATTGATAATTGCCGTACTAATTGCAGAAGGTTCATGTGAAAATAGATCACTCGGTTTTGACATAGCAAAAGAGACACAAGATGTGTTTGAAAGATACGATGCCACTTTTGGTAGTAGACCCTGAGGCAAATCACTTAGTTGCAATTGTATATATGTATCACGTCTAATACGCTTGTTACTACTATTATTGGATAAAGTTGCCATGTTGTTGTTACTTATGTGTGTATAGATTTGAATTGCAATTTTGTATGACAAATTTTGAGTGTTTATGGTATCTTTCTACGCCGCCGCCCGTTCGTCTATGAATTGAATATGAAAAGCTGTCTTGCTATAGAATACAAGAAGAGAGTGGTCGAGGATAGCATGATGGAGGCACTGCGCTCACTGCTCAAATAAAATATGAATGAGATGCTCATTTGGCGTCTGTCCGTCGTTTCTTTATGTCATTTGATGACGAAACATATCATTGTTAGGTTACCTATTGTTACATTGATTGACGACGGCGTCAATAAAGCATCATATATACATCGGCAATATAGCCACTAAATCAGTTTTTAATACTCTTTCGAATAAAAGTACTCTTGCAATCGTTGTAGTTATATTGAGCGATTTATAATAGGATACGCTCGGTGGTATATCCTTAAAAGGGTGGTCGACGGGGCGGGAGAGGTCAGAAGTATTGTACTCATAAAAGAGAGCTCGGACAATCCGCATATCAAATAAGTAGCATTTTCCATTATTGGTTGTTAAACCAGTGTAGTGTTTATTCGTTGTCCGTCTTAATAATAAACAATATCTCCCCCAAAAATAAAGTCAAAATGCAATCAACACATAAATGGAGATTTGGTTATGGCTCGAATATTGGTTTACGAACACTCCGTGAGAAGAAGAACTTAAATCCAATACGATATCTAGTAGGTACAATTAAAGGTTGGGAATTATACTTCAATACAGGATTAAATGAATATGTCGAACCTGGCTTTGCTGCAATTCGACCTCCAATCAATACTAACATCAACAATGTTGAGCTGCACGGCTCGGCGTTTTTAATACCAAACGACGAAGCAGGTGGATTAGATAAAAAAGAGGCTGGATATAATATTCAATCTGTACAATTTACATCCTATGATGGTGAGGTAGTAACTGTTGGATTATACATACCAAAGAAACCATTTATACAAGGTGAAAGCAAAGAGGGTATCCCATCCTATCGATATCTTAAACTATTACAAGATGGTGCAAAAGAGGGTAAATTGGCATCACATTGGATTGAACACTTAGATTCATTTCAATATTATATTACACCACCAAAAGTACGATCACAAACATTGCAATGGATAGCAGAGTTTCATGCTGATGAGAGTAAAAAAGATGAAGTTTGGTCAGCTGAAAAGGATCAACAGAAGTAGACTATCCAATACATACATCAATCATGAGCTACATACTCCAAATCAATACTACAAAGCAATGGATATTCAATTCATGGAAGGGACATAACATAACTCGACGTAACCTATTGCAATATAATGGTAAAAGTTTAGATACGAATGATATACGGTATGATGAAGAGAATTATCGACCATTACCCAAATTGTGTGATTGTAGTGATGGTGAGAAGGAGTATTTAATGCAAAGTTTAGATGGATTGTTACATAAAGGTGCAAGGATTGTTGCTCAGTATGGACCGTTCCTTGCTGATCAAGAAGAGAGATACGGATGAATCGTTTGTGTTTAAAGAATACTCACATGTACAAAAGTATAGCTGTAGATTGGACCTAATAACCATTGAAACTATTACAAGTAAAGATCTATCTAAATGTGTAATCTATTCAGAAACTCTCCTACCTAGCACATTCATCCCCCCAGGATAACAATCACCACAAAAAGAATGAACATAACAATTTTCCTCGTAATCTCTGACACAGGCTTGACTTCCCTCATTATTATCAAAACATTCGTTTTGAGTGCAGTTAGCTCTATTGCACCCTTCACCCCGGCACAGACACAGGTCGCTATTGCATTGTCCACAACAGCGCGCTGAGCAGAATTGGCAAGTGACCAAATCAGCAGGTTCACATTCACACTCTGGGCAGAATTCAAGTAAACACTTATCACTAGATACAAGAAGAAAAGCACGTGAGTGAAAAGAGATATGCGAATATGATGACTTCATACATTGAAATATTACTCACCAATGCTTGAACTTATTACATACCGCACAGGACGTCGCTTGGTGAACTGTGGTGCAATGCCTCCCCTGACAATGTTCCACATAATTGCATTCCTTACAGTAGAACTTGCCACAGTACATGCAATAGCTTGCTCCTTCACCATCCCAATCACATCTGAGGCAAAAGTTCTTCTTGCAAAGGTAGCAGCTCATAGCAACTGTGCCATATTGCTCGTATCCTTTATACCGATGCTCCTGCCAACTTACCAATTCATAGACTGTGTTATCCTCAAACAAGTCCTCACAATTTTCCCCGCACCTTGAGCACTGATATCTACGCTCATTTGAAAGTCTATCAAACCTTTCCAGGAACTGTGTCAATACATTACTCCTCTCATCACGCCATTTCTTGGGTAACTGTATATGAACTAATGAGTTATCTTCTCTCTCAACTATGCTATTTAGAATGGGTACAACTAATTCCGCCGAGATCGGTGGTTCAGGATTGATTGTAGGGTTCTGATAATCACCAACAAGGCTTAAATCAATCCTTTCCAAAACAGTAGACCCCGTTAGAGGCTGTAAACCGCTACCCGTAATCTCAAGACAATTTGTAAACTTTAATGATTTGATTTTGTTAACGCCATCGATACACAATAATATCAACCGGATATCATTATCGGTCAAAGTACGCCCGCAAATGTCTTGTATATCTTTAAAATCAACAACGTCCCAACTCTCTACCGCATTGACGATCGATTTACTCATTACAGACGGCTCTTGAGATATCGGTGCATCATTACTTATTAATGACATTGCAAATGATACACAAGATGTGTTCGATAAGTACGACGCTATTTTCGGTAGAATCCCCTCGGGCAGATCACTTAGTTGCAGTTGCATTGTATTATTTGTATCACGTCTAATACGCTTATTGCCACTATTATTGGATGATGACATACTACTATATCTCTTCTGCAATTTTATTTGAAGGAAAATTTATGGTTTAAGTTTGCGGTATCTTTCCGCGCTGGATAGTCTATTAATTAGTATTTGAATAGAAACGTCTACTACCATAGATGATATATATGCGGCAAGGGAGATGAGCTGTTGCAATTACTCAATGCGGCAGCACAATACATAGTAATCGCAATCATAAGGTAAACACCATCACAAAATTATAGAGGCCAGAGTATTAGAGTCCATGTGTAATTATCAAGTGAAACCCATTAAGGGCAGATATCTGGCTTTAATCTTGGTTATATAGATACGATTCGGTCTTTAACCTAATATTAGAGATCCGAGAATGTAGGTTCGTCCAAAACAAACTCTCATAAAAATAAAATCTCACATCTTATCTTGAGGAAGAAGCACCACAATTAAATGACGTTTGTGTATTCGTATTTGTTGTAAAGCTAAGAACCGACTCCGCTGACAAAACTACTACTGCTAGTACTAATAACAATGATGATATAGATATTACACGGCGTGATGAGACTGGTATTGATGCTCGGATGATGCCGCTATTGCCCGCCATGAGATCGATCTCTACAACAAACTGATTCTCTCCCAACTAAGCCGTTTGAAGTTTATTCCTCCTCTCTACTCTCATAAAAAATAGCTCATATCATGTGCACTATGGCGGAAAACATTGATATATCGTCATCAATAACGGCTTTCATATGCTGAGAATACACCCAATACATCAGTTTTTAACGCTCTTTCGAATGGTACCACTGAAACAACGGCAGTCTTACTGTATGAGAAGCAAACATCAACACATTTTAGTCTCTAATAACTTTTTGCAATGCGTATGCTGGGGACGGAACTAACTGCACTATATCCCCACACATTGCAATCCATATAAATAGAAACATCACAATCGAACAATAGAACTTTTCAATTCATACAGTCACGCAATCAGATTATCACCTCGATAGAAGGTTCCGACAATTAACACTAATAGTATAAAACAGATTAGGTGCACCTTTAAACCATTGCCATTAAGATATCCATACTGTTTATCGGTATTTGGATATACATTTGTCATTTTGCAACTTTTTACACTAATACATAACAACCATTGGAAAAGTTGGTAAGGTGACGAGTCGTATTTAAAACAAGAAAGAAAAGTTGAGCATATCATATCTCAAAATAAAAGATATAACTACTTTGTATATTGCAGTCAGATAAAAGCACATTACAATATGGTATCATCATCTAAGAAGAAGAGAGGGCAACAACGTAAAAAAGATCGTATACCCAATATCGTATTTACCTTATATAATGATGGTAGCGCGGATGTTCAACCCGATCATAAGAAATATGTTATTCAACACATTCAGGGTAGAAATCATTTTGTAACGGAGGTATTAGCCAGCTACGATGTAGCCAACTTTTCCTTAGAAGATAGTGGGGTATTGTCGGTTATACTGGATTTTCTAAAAAGATGTGAAGATGAGACTTTTATCCAAGTTGCAAGTTCAATCTCTCACATTGGTGAGAGATTGAAGACTCCTTCATTGTGGATAGATATTTTAGACCAAGCAGTATCACAAGAAGCACGTTGCATGCTGCAAATTGCAGAGAATATTGGTCCGTTAGTTAGGTGCATGTGCAATGATATGGAACGTGTATTCTTCAAAAGTAACAAACATTGGAGGGAAGGGATAGATTCATTTGTTAGGCTGGTTTACAATATTATTTACACTTGTTGGGATAATTCTGCAGACAAAAAGATTGTCCAAACTCTTCTCCAGAAGAATGAGGGATTACTTACATCTATTATTCAATGGGGTTTCTGGAGTAAGGAAAACCGTCCCGATCTTACAAAAGTGCTGACATTGGAAGGCTGTGCAGACATAGCTGAGTTGGGGAGAGATTCCACGGTCTACTTGATTGCAGATGAAGATAACTTTCTCAGAGATGACGAAGAGGATTTAACAGAAGATGGCAAAGAAATGGTGAAGCTCATTGGTACTACACCAGTCGTATCCAAAGATTACAACCCAAATTGTGAATTATTGTTCGTGGTTGGATTGGTGAAATACATGAAGACTGATGAATGGGAGGAAATCCACTTCGACGCTCTTATGATTCTCATCATTGATGTAGACTGTGTAGACAAAGGTGTTATAACAGAGATGATTGATTGGGGGTTAAAATATGTAGCTGAACTCAATGATGCTGTGGAAGTGGCCCGCGTATCAGGTTGCCTTTTATGGAGAAGAAGAGACAATTTACAATGGCCGATGGTGCTCAAAGTATATGCAAACGATGCCCGTACTGCCTTTGCGGTCCGAGCTGGATTGATTGACATGTGCTTAGACTTTATTGATAAGTTTGGGAAGATTGCATCTATTGATCAAGAGGATGATGGACCAAAGCTCTTTCCCTTTACAAGGCGTATATTCCGAGCTATCCATGAGGTATCATTACATCAGAAGACTACAAAGGCCATTAGAAGCAAGAGAGTAGAGATTGAGAAGCGGTTACTTTCGTTGGAAGGAAACACAGATATCACCGGCAGCTCCGAATGCAAGAGGGTACTTGATATGGTTAGATCGATTCTCAATATCAGTGGTTCATACTGCAGCCGATGCAACAAGTCACTTAGTAGAACAGAAGTGAAGCAGTGCAATAGATGTAATATCATGACTTATTGCTCAAGAGCATGTCAGAGGGAAGATTGGTTGAATGGACATAGTGTTACCTGTTGCACACCAAATACGCATAAGTTACTATTGAAGTTTATGTCACATAAACTTGCAGGCCGATACCAAGGGAGATGTCTGCCGAAGATTTTGCCAGAATCTGGAAGAGCCGCTGCTGCACTGAAGGAACTTGAGGTCAATGTTAGCATGATTCAATTGAAGCTGTATCTTGACAACTCGGAGCACTATCGTATCGGGGGAGAATTGATATATTGGCGTCAATAACGACTTTCATATACTGAGAATTTACCAAGTACATCATTAATTAACACTCTTTCGATTGGTAGCACTGAAATTGCGGCAGCCTCCCTACATTTGCTGTACGAGAAGCAACCATCACATATATATATACATTTACATTTTAGTTGACTTGGTTTTTCTGACACGAGATAGGTATATACTGTGATATTGTATATACCATCCATAGCCGAGCAGCATACATTGCATTTGATTAGCAACACTATTAACACTATTTCTTGATATAACTCTCTGTAGGAGGATCCGGGGATATAGTACAGAATCATACATAAAAAAATTATAACTCGGTGCACCTATTTTTTTATCATTTATATTTTCGATATGGTATCAAAGAGGGAGAGAGCAAAACAACGCAAGGCAGCAGCAGCCAAAAACCCTACCTCAAATAATGCTGAGGTAGGGTCTGGTATCCGTTCTACTTCCCGTCAATTCATCAAAGCATTGAATAGAATGCCCACCACAAAAATTGTTCAGTTAGTTAAAGAGGGAGATAGTGTCACTACAGCTATGTTGTCTGATAACCTAATCAAAGGGATTTCATATCAGAAAAGCGGTGTATTATCAGCCGTGCTTGGATTTTTACAAAGGTGTGAAGATGAAACGTTAGATGAGGTAATTGATGACAGTTTAGGAGTACAAGAGGGAGAATTGGCTCAAACTCAAATAGAGACACCAGTTTATTGGATTGCTATTCTTGATAGGGCCGCGGACTTAGAAGAACCGAGTTGCAGTTTGAAAATTGTCGAGAGTATTGGCCCGTTAGTAGAGTTCATGTGTGATGATGTGTCACGTCTATTCTTCAAGAGTAACAAACATTGGAATGAGTCCATCTATCCTTTTGCCAGGCTTATTAACAATTTGTTTGGCACGTCAATTAGCCAATATTCTCATGGATCTGAAACTGAAGACAATATGAAGGTTATTGACACCCTTCTCAAGCATGACTGTTTAGTCAGATGTTTCATTCAATGGGGATTTTGGGACCGTAGTAGACCTGATATTGCAAACGAGCTACATGCTAAAGTTTGTGAGTCTATTGTTGAGATAGGGATTATGTCTGCAAGATTATTAATTGCTATTACGGCTAAATCACGTGGAAAGAAACAAGTAAAATCTATTGGTAGTATGTCAATTATCAACAAAAATTACGATTCAAACTGTATGGTGTCGTATGTGGAAGGATTAATAAGTATTCAAATGAATAGGCAAGGCAAAAGTTTGGGCGAACAAGAGGCAGGATTCGCCAATCTTCAATATCTAATTGCAGAAACAGACTGTGTGGACAAAGGTGTTATTAATGAAATGATTAGATATGGAACAAATATTGTATCGGATTTAGTTAGTGCTGTGCGACTTACAAGTTTATTATTCCTAATGATACTTCATAAGACTGACACCGAGAATCTCCCTTGTGATACTCGCACTGCCGCTGCTATTCGAGCTGGATTGGTTGAGATGTGTTTGAACTTCGTTGGTCGCTTTGAGGATCACGAGTCGTCACCCTCGTCTAAATCATTGTTTGACAATGTTAAGAACGCTTTTAAAATGATTTATTATATATCATTACATCAGAAGACTGCAAAGGCAATCAGAAGTAAGAAAAAGGATATCGAGGAAAAGTTAGTTAGTCTTGAAGAGGATGAACGTATCTCAAGCAATCCTACGTGCCAGGAGTTATTAGATATGGTTAGGTCTTTACTGAATCTCAGTGGATCATTCTGCTGTCGATGTAACAAGCAGCTCAGCAGAAAGGAGGTAATGGAATGCAATGGATGTGGTTGTATGGTTTACTGCTCACGTGCTTGTCAGAAAGAAGATTGGTTGAATGGCCATAGTCTTACATGTTGCAAACCATATGCTGATGCAACATCAGGTCAATTTCAAGGCAGATATATGCTAGAAGAAGTGCCCGAGGACGAAAGAGCTGCTAGGAAGCAAGAGGATATTGAGAAGAATATGAACATGATTCAGTTGAAACAATTCCTCGACAACTCAGAGGATATCCTAAGACAAGCAGAGGCTTTGAAAGTTCCATTATATGATTGTGTTATATTATTTGATCTCCGCTGTTGCCATTGTATGATTGTGTCGTGAATTTTGACCTTCGTTATTTCCCTCTTACAGTCAAAGTGGAAGATTATAGAGACGGATTTGACACTCCTGAAGCATTGAAATGTTTTGAAGAGAGCCGGTCAAAGGGAACATAACTTGCAACTACTGTTCACACATAATCAAAGGGGACCTGGATGGCGATGACGAAGTTCCACGCCTATGTGTGCAAAGATTGTTTCCTCACAAGTGGCTAAGAAACAAAGCAAATAGACACATGACATAGAAGTAGGTACTCTTTGTGTACGTACAAGATAAAACTAAATTGATACAACTTCTGCCATAATATTCCCTTGACTAAACAACCCCTGCTTCTCCCAATGCTTCTAGAATTTGATCATGTACTTTACCCCCGTTGCTACCACATATCTTTCTCGTTCTTAGATTCCACCGTTCATTCTTCAAGTCTGTCATGGCACCACCGGCCTCCTCGATTAATATACTTCCCGCTGCTACATCCCATGAACTTTATAGTACGTGTGGTTATAGGTGAGCATATATCATGTACAGGAATCGACACATGATACATTGGTATACACATAACACCTTCTCACCTCAAATCATACTCCCAATAAGCCGTTAATCTACCATTGGCCACCCAAGCTAACATTAACGCTGCACTACCCAACATTCGAATCGTTCGTACCTTGGGCATCAATACTGGCAAAGCTGCTAAGGACATTTGCATACTCTCTTCCGCCGGTGGACTACCCATTGCTATAATGGCATCACCAATTGTTGATTGTGATCCTACTTTGATACGTTCTCCATTCATATATGCACCTTGACCTTTGATTGCTGTGAATGTTTCATTTCGATGTGGATCATGTATAACACCAACAACTACCTCTCCCTTGTAGGCTACTGCTATACTTGGCATACAGAGTGGCATACCGTGAACAAAGTTCGATGTACCATCGATGGGATCAACAATCCAGAGATAATTGGATGGATTGTTTTGTAATTTAGCATCGATTGCAGCGGCACTTGCCTCCTTGCCTGGTGGTACATCTTCCTCTCCTAGGTTGTTGAGAAAGTACATATGTTGAGATATGAAACAAACATTATCAATGAATAACAAAAAAGAAAGCTCACCTAGAAAGTCATGATCTGGAAACTCTGCCAGTATCGTCTCACGGATTGTCTATAATTGTTCATATGATGTGAGCAAAGAGAGGTAATAGTTGTTTAGTTGTGCATATCACATGCACAAAACTACTACACTCCATACTCTACACACACACACTCATCTCATCACAACAACTTACTCACCTTTTCACAAAGTGGATCAATCAACGTTAATAAATCTCGTGTACTATCTTTAGTTTTTAATACATCAGCACCATCGGCATTACCTAATATTATTTCTCCTGCCAACTTTGATGCCTTTATTGCAATTTGTTGGAGTGAGGAGAGTGTTTCATCGCTGGGGAGTGATTGTGAGTTTAGTGTTGTTGATGACATACTACTTCGTCTATTTGCTATTATACGAGATTCTGTTGGTTTATGAGACGATGTAAATGGTAATCTACTCTTCACAGCCGAGGAAGATGCACAATAATTAAATGACGTTTGTGAATTTGTATTTGTATTTGTAAAGCAATTAGTAGAGTAGAGAGTTGTTGTTGTTGTTGGTGGTGATGGTGGCAGTGGTTTGATTCATTACTATATTGTATCACATTTTATTGCAATGAAGAAGAGAGCATATTGTTGTACTGTAATACACATCTACACGACAATGGTGTGGAGAGAGCAAGCTATACATGATCGTACGTTGACGTTGTATATATCAACATGATTAATGATTAGATTAGAGAGAATAATGCTGTTATGATATGATTGTTTGTTGTTGATTGAAGAGTGCACCCTTCTTTAATACTCTCTCTAAGCTCTTATCCGTGTATATCAATATTGCACTGTTTATAAACTCGTACTCTTCTTCCTCTTCTCCGTTCAAATCTCAATCAATCTCTTTGCAATTTTTCATTTGATGAGTTGAGAAAGGGTGACAGATACCGTTGGCCAAAAGATGGCCGTTGAGTGTCACTGGTACTCAGGTCGTTTATGACACATCAAAAGAAGCAAAAAGTGAGGGATTCTTTCTTAATTTGGTAAGCCCTTTATTATACGGTACTCGTCGTGTCACATTAACTCACCACAAATCTCAAAAATTGAAGAAGAATGATGTCACGGAGAGATACTACAGATCATTGCAATGAAGAGAGAGGATAATCTCTCGTACTCTATGGATATATAGCTGTACATTATCAGCGTAAGATCCTCTTTCTAATGATACTACATATAAGCAAAGTCATCGATCTTTAGATATATGTTTCTCATCAAGTACGAGGGTTATGAAGACGAATCTTAGCTCCAAAGAATCAGAAGAACGAGATCTACACGATTATGGTACTAACAGCTTCTATAAACGACCTCGAAATCAAAAGTGCTCAACTTAAGCAAGGGCTGCAATCACCGCCGGAGGTCAGATTTTGGTAGTGGAGATGAACTCATCAGATTTTGATGATAAGACCACCAAAAGAATCGTAATCAAATTCTACATCAATCTAACATAATAACAATATATAAGAGATTCACAGCTCCACTGCGTGTCGCAAGTAAAGTTTGAATGATTGAGAAACAGTAATATAAGACAATCACAGTTCGGCTATCGCCTCACATAATACAGTCAATCTTTAGAATAGTATGTCCATCACTCCTCCTTTGGCCTTCGGCGTCGTCGTCACCTCGGTCGTTGTTGGTAATATCTCCCTATCGGTCGATCTTCCCAACAACTCCCTCGGTGGTTGATTGCAATGGATTAGAAAGAATGTTGATTGGATGTTGTGAATGGCACAGCAAAGCTGCACCATCACCACCACCTGATGAATCATGAAGGTTGACTGTAGATGGAGTAGAGACAGGTTGATTGGATGTTGGTAATGCTAATAGTTACGTGTGATGTTGATGTTAATAGTTATGATGAGGGTATAATGTTAATTGGTACGAGCGAAGCGAGTAGTATGTTAGTTGATACGAATGCGCAGCGTGAGTATCTTTCTCTTTTCTTCTTTACATCATGGAGCGAAGCGACTATGATGTAAACGACGGAGCCGTAGGCGATGGAGTTGTCGAGGCGTAGCCGAGACTAACTAATGATAGAGGAGGCGTAGCCGACGATGTCAATAACGAATGAGCGATAGCGAATGAGTATGATGATGATGATGATAATAATCTACATTAACCTCTGAGAAGAACTAAATGGTGGAGTCCATGGCTGCCGCCGGCTCCAAAATCTGGCAAAACAACCCTTGATCGAGTTGAGTTGATTGACAAAAGGTTGTTATTTGGCTTTCTAACTACCACCAATGGATAGAGCTTGACGAGAGGATCATTTTACACTAAAAATCAACTTGATAGGGGTAGTAGAAGAGAAGTCATGACAACATTAGTGTTTGGAATAAGATATAAGGGTACTACCTTGTGTATTATCATGTACATCACCACCACCATCGCCACCACCACCAATGACAACACTTGGTAATGTCACATAGAGTCTAGCAACCTACATACTACATACTACTCTTCACCACGATATGGGTAGTAAGAAGAGCAGTTACACGTGATATACTATTTTAGTATGTTCTAAAGGGTACTACCTTGGGTATTATTATATACAATACAAGCTTGGTATGATGGGATTGGTGGTGGTAATGGATATTATCAACTACATATCACATCATTAATCTCAGTTTGGAGTCTACGGCTGAAGGATACCGAGTTTTGTTGGTAGGTATGCTTGTCAATTAAATATAGAGTGTGGCCTGTTGAACTAATGCAAATCAAAACTTCATTATGTATGCTATTAGCGTGGTGATATGATACAATCGATGGTAGGATGAGATAGTAGTTCAATAACAAAAGGATACTCACTCCCAACTCGAGGGGTATCCTTGGTAGTAATGTTGGTGAGATGGTGGTTGGTTGGTGATGAATGGTGATATGATACGTCCCTACGATGGTAATGGCACGGTACTATCATGTGATATACTATTGCGTCATCTCTGATCTCTATACGGTGTTTTATATACTCGTATCCTCATGCTTTGTGCTACTGCTTTGTCTGTGTAATACATAATAGATATATGATACATTCATATCAACTTCCGATATACATATCTTGTGTATTGTACATTTGATTTCTAAGTTTATTCCTTTGTTTGTTTGTTTTCAACATATACTCCTTCGAGGTGGACTTGATCCATTCTTGCCAACAAGTATAAGACAACTATTTATATCTGAACAAGCGAGCCGTTGTGCAGTCTCTCATTAGCCAACCAATCGTACTACCAATACCATTTGTAATACCATACCAATGTTGTGTGTGACGCCTTAAGTCCGTGTTCACACGAGATAGAAGTTTGATACTACCTCCTTTTACTCATATGTGCACTTCACTCCCTCTCCTCCTCCTTCACTCCTTCTATCATTCAAACGACTCCTGCTTCCCCTAATGTCTCTAGAATTTGATCATGTACTTTACCCCCGTTGCTACCACATATCTTTCTCGTTCTTAGATTCCACCGTTCATTCGTCAAGTCTGTCATGGCACCGCCGGCCTCCTCGATTAATATACTTCCTGCTGCTACATCCCATGAACTTTATATTGTGTGTATGGTTCGATTAGTGTAGTATAGTGAGCATAAATCATATAAAGGAATAATTGTGGCACATTGGTATACACATATCAACATCCGCTTACCTCAAATCATACTCCCAATAAGCTGTTAATCTACCATTGGCTACCCATGCTAACATTAATGCTGCACTACCCAACATTCGAATCGTTCGTACCTTGGGCATTAATATTGGCAAGGCCGCTAATGACATTTGCATACTCTCCTCAGCCGGTGGACTACCCATTGCTATAATGGCATCACCAATTGTTGATTGTTCACCTACTTTGATCCGTTCGCCATTCATATATGCACCTTGTCCTCTAATGGCTGTGAATGTTTCATTTCGATGTGGATCATGTATAACACCGACTACTACCTCTCCCTTGTATGCTACTGCTATACTTGGCATACAGAGTGGCATACCGTGAACAAAGTTGGATGTACCATCGATGGGATCAACAATCCAGAGGTAGTTTGATGGATTGTTTTGTAATTTGGCATCGATTGCGGCGGCACTTGCCTCTTTCCCTGGTGGTACATCTTCTTCTCCTATTTTATATTGTTGTTGAGTAAGTGCATATAAGTTGGTATGTTGAGATATAATTAGAATCTTTATAATATAAGTAAGAGATTGAACAACAAAAGAACGCTCACCGAGAAAGTCATGATCGGGAAACTCTGCCAGTATCGTTTCACGGATTGTCTATATATAATTGAGCATGTGATGTGAGCAAAGAGAGTAATAGTTGTTTAGTTGTGCATATCATATGCACAAAATTACCGACTCGCCAACCCACACCCATCACTCACATACACTCTTCTCACAACAAACTCACCTTTTCACAAAGTGGATCAATCAACGTTAACAAATCTCTTATACTATCTTTAGTCTTTAATACATCAGCACCATCGGCATTACCTAGTATTATTTCTCCTGCCAACTTTGATGCCATTATTGCAATTTGTTGGAGTGATGAGAGAGTTTCATCGGTGGGTAGTGAGGATTGTGAGTTTAGTGCTGTTGATGATGACATACTACTTTGTCTATTATTTGTTATTATACGAGATTCTGTTGGTATATGAGACGGTGTAAATGGCAACGAGGAAGAAGCACCCCAATAATTACTAAATGACGTTTGTGAATGAGTATTTGTTGTAGTAAATCCAAAAGCCGACTCCGCTGACAAAACTACTGCTAGAATTAATAGCAATGATGATATAGATATTACACGATGCGATGAAACTGATATTGATGCTCGAATGACGCCGCTATTGAACGCCATCTTGACAAATAATCTCTTAACACCTAATACTCCCCTAATCGAAACCGTTTGGCAGTTTATTCCCTCCTCTCAACTCTCATAAAAATGCTCACATCTTGTGTATGGCGGGGATTTTGATGATATATTGTCTTCAATAAAGCATCTTATATACCAACAGTACATGAAGTACATCAGGTTTTAACGCTCTTTCGAGTAGTAGCACTGAAATCGCGGCAGCATCACTGCATTTACCGTCGAAAAGCATACATCAACACACCTCTGACTTTTTGCAATTCGATGATGGATATACTGTACTCTCTAGAGAGCCCCCACATTGCAATCCAGATAAATACACAGACATGTACAATCTAACAATAGAACTTTGTCATACTAAGTTATTGCTTGATTAGGTTGCATCACCTCGATAGAAGCCGGACAATTATACAAAAAAAGTATAGAAACAGATTAGGTGACTGGTGCACCTTCCAATCAATTACACATTCAATATGGTATCATCATCTATAAGAAGAAGAGAGGAAAGCTACCTTACCGTCAATTTATAGTACATTCTCGTATTGTAATATACTGCTGAACAATTTATCTTTTAGTACGGTCATAATATGGGATAATCAAAAATCACACATAGTATACCAACAGTCGACAGAAGAATATTAGAAACACAACCTACCGATTAATCTGGTTTACAAGAGGGCACCAGATATCCATTGTTTTACTTAGACTACTGCAGTGAGTATGGGAGCATCTAAGAAGAAGAAGAGAGGACAGCAACGTAAGGCTGCAAAGAAAGATCGAGTACCAATAGGTATTACCCTATTCATTCCACTTCCAGATGATGATGACAGTGTAATAGTACACCCAGAGAATAAGAAATATATACTCCAGTTAGTTCGGAATGGAATTGGCCCTGTTACTGAACGATTGGTGAATTACAATATTGATGCAACCAACTATTCTTTAGTAGATAGCGGGGTATTATCAGTAGTATTAGACTTCTTGAAGAGGTGTGAAGATGAAAACTTTATCAAAGTGGTCACGTGTTTGAATGGTAATGCCCCTGAAAATCTGAAGACTCCTTCGACATGGATTGATTTATTACAGAAGGCATCATTACGTGAACCAAGTTGCAGTTTACAAATTGCACAGAATATCCGCCCACTGGTCAATTGCATGTGTAATGATACGGAGCGTCTATTCTTCAGAAGCAACAAACATTGGAGGGAGGGGATATTACCATTTATAAGGATGATTTGCAGTATGATACATAATTGCTGGGTTGATGAATTAGACAGGAAGATTAAATATACACTTTTCCAGAATGAGGGTTTACTTAGCAGTATTATTCAATGGCAATACTGGGGAGAGCATAGACCTGACATAACGAAAGAGTTGGAGCATGATTGTGAAAATATAGCACGAGTGGCGAGAGATGCCATAACAACTTTGATTACAGATCCAGACAACTTTCTCAGAGATGATGATGCAGAATGGACAGAAGATGGCAAAGCATGGTTACTAATGGCTGGTACTACACCAATTGTAAACAGGGATTATGATCCGAGTTGTAATGTCTCGTATGTTGTTGAATTGATACGTCGTATAAAAATAGAAGGATGGAATGAAGAAGATGAGGATATTCTTGATGATCTAATTACAGAAACCGACTGTGTCGATAAAGATGTTATCATTGGAGTGATTGGTTTGGGGTTGAACTACCACTACCGTGAAGATGAATTTGAGTATGCTGCTGTTGTGGCTCATCTTTCGAATAATATGATAAACATTTGGGTAGCAAATCGAAAGAGTGAAGCGAATGACACTCGTGTTGCTTTTGCCATCCGTGCTGGATTGGTTGAGATGTGCTTTACCTTCATTGGACACCATGTCCAAGTAGAAGATTCATTTTCTTACATTGAGTCAATTTTCGAGTGTATCCATGAGGTATCATTACATCAGAAATCCGCAAAAGCTATCAGAAGCAAGAAAAGTAGTATCGAGGAGAAGTTACACCAGCTGGACGAGAATGTAGATATCACAAACAATCCAAAGTGCAAGAAGTTATTAGATATGATTAGATCAATTATCAATCTCAATGGATCATACTGCTGCCGCTGCAACAAATCACTGAGCAAGACGAATGTTAAGGTATGTAATGGCTGCCACCGCATGACGTATTGTTCAAGATCATGCCAGAAGGAAGATTGGTTGAACGGACATAGTGTTTCCTGCAACAAAGGACTTTCAGCTGAACAAGTAGGGCAATTTCAAGGCAGGTATGAGCCAGAATTACCGGAAGACAAAAGAGCTGCAGCCAAGTTAAAGGAACTCGAGATCAATATCAACATGATTCAGAATAAGTTGTTCCTTGATAATGCAGAGAATATTCTAAGACAAGCAAAGGCATTGGATCTTCCGTTGTATGATTGTGTTGTGAAGTTCGACCTACGCGAATACCCACTTACTGTTGTAGTGGAGGATTATAAGGAGAACTTTCTAACACCAAAAGCAGTTAAGGGGTTTGAGCAAAGCCGGTCAAAAGAGAACATTACGTGTGACTACTTTTCATCTATCCTCAAGGTAAATTGGATGAAGATGATGAAACACCAGTCCTTCAAATGCAAAAGCTCTACCCTCACAAGTGGCTAACGAATAAGAAGTAAGAGACAAGAGAGAACAGCATAGTAAATCAACACATAGTGAAAGTGAAATTGGTATGGGTATCTTTGCGTCTCTTGCGGTATCCATCAACAAAAGAAGCTCAGTAGTTGAACACTTTGTTAATTTACATAGTCCTGTTTCTCCTTACATATATCGGTCTCTTCAATACATATATATCGGTCTCTTTGATGACACTATACTCATTCTCTCTTCAATAGCGGCAGTAATAAAATTGACCGGTGCGCAGAGGGTCCCTTACTGCCTAAAATGACCCGGTCATTTTCAAAGCGACACTTTGAGCCCATGGTGATGAGACAGATCGATACTCGATTGTTGAAGATGCTGACGCCACCTATTGCAATAGATATCAATATAAAAACCACCATAGATAATTACTACTGAAATGTAAGTGAAACTGTTAAATAAATACAAATACACCGCTATCGACATCGACCTCGAGCACAAACTATTTTTCTATTGCAACGTTGCAAATCTCAAGTTCAAGCACAAATCCAGATATGAACTATACCAACAACAGAAACAATAGACGTTGTGTCTTAAGCTCGTCTATCAAACAGAGTAAAGTATTCGATAATGAGATAAAGAGACGCTATGGAGGCGGTGTAT
>Ga0214480_100324_pt1 | contig 24324 bp, 15 predicted proteins | sample M1_20Mar14CPVII9_3_FD_165042 | JGI IMG/M metagenome (GOLD analysis project Ga0214480, IMG submission 165042) | Marine eukaryotic communities from Monterey Bay, California, United States - M1_20Mar14CPVII9sort6BwellE17 | ecosystem: Environmental > Aquatic > Marine > Unclassified | place: USA... | reverse complement strand
CATGGTGGTAGGTTCAACTCAAGAGACAGCTTTGCAAGACTACCCATCTTACAAATTTAGAAGTTACTATAAGACATGGAATTGAATTAGATGTTACACATAGAGAATTCTTTCAAGGCCTCATGCAGAACAATTCTATTAAAAAGATTAAACTTTTGTGTAATGGTCGCTATACGCTTGGTAGGCCGATAATTAATGAGATATTGAAAGCCTACTGGAAAATTGGAAACAATAACCTTGTCGATCTTTCCATAGACTCTATGAATCTACAAAGTGGGGAAGTGGATGTCCTTGCTACAACCCTAGTAAGCTGTGTAAACCTCACGAAATTGAGCCTAACCAATGGTGGCATAAGTAATGATGAGCAACAACTACATGCATTGGTTGATTCAATTAGGGGAAACGATTCATCGTTAGAGGTGCTTGAATTGCGCGGAAATAGAATTGGGGATGCTGGTTGTGTGATACTTTCCGACCTTCTATTTACAAATTTACAAGTACTTAGGTTGGCCAATAATGATATCGGGAACAATGGTGCAATTACTATTGCCAATAATTTAGCCTTCATCGATAACAATAAACTGAGAGAGCTCGTCCTTACCCACAACCCGATCGATATAAATGTTAGTGATGCATTCTCACGATTACTATGCAACACATCAAGTATCAATCAAACTTATTTTTCAAATCATACACTTAGTCAGTTATTTTTACCGGAACATGATAATCCTAATCATCTAAATTACTTGCTAAAGTTGAATAGGGAAAACGAAAGTTATGTTGCAATGAGGAAAATCCTCCGGTATCATTCCAAAATTGATATAGAACCCTTCTTTGGGTGGGATGCGGAGGGCGAATGGACGCTGAAAGGACTTCCGTATGTAGTAGCTTGGTTTGACAAAGCACAGGAGGCTGTAAGGATGAGGGATCGATACCCTGATGACTCTGATAGTGAGGAAGAATGCTATGTCGAGAGACGCAAGCTGTTAGCAATCTATGAATTTGCGAAGGCTATGCCATTACAGTTTGCAGCGGCTTCTTCCAGTATCAAAGTCGGCGGAGACAAGAAGCGAAAGAGAGCTGGGAAGTGAGCATATGATGTAGTGATTAGTTGCAAATGGATAAGTTGTAGATACGCTTCCTTAGCCTTATCCCTGCATTACCCATCCACACTAAACATATAATCCCCGCACCTCAAAAACCACTCCAAATATTATACACCTCCCACTAATCCAACACCGCATCCATAAGCTGCTTTATTCCAAACTAGTTTAACGGAACATACCCTCATTCTTCTTACTTTCCCTATCCATTAAATCGATACATCTCAAAACATTACTCTTATTCGTCTCCACCACATAACCATTCATAACCATCTCATCTAATAAAAAGTGAACCTGCTCTAATTGGTACATAATATCTAATTCACAAATACTCCCAGCCCACCTATCCATAGTCTCCACTAATGAATGTATAAATTCCAATAATCCTAATTCATTCTCATGATTTTCAATATAACTTTTATCTTTTTTAACAATACCGGTACCACTTGCTAAACTTTTCATATTATTCCGTACATCATAATCAGCCTTGGTACCCACAATGAAGAATAGACTTGCATATCGTCTATATATTACTTTATATCCACGATATTCAACGAAGGAACATTGTAATTCAGAACGGGATAAACATTTACGGATAATTTCTGATTCAATTGCGGTTCGTTCTACCATTGGTAGCCATTCGTAGTAGGATGATAGACGTGTTTGTCCTTGTTTGTTTCTATGGTTTATTATTATGTTTATATTGTTTGTTTGTGTCGATTGGAGGTATGGATAGGAAGAGAAAGTATGAAAGTATTATGAGATTGGCATGAACTTCTAATGTCGGTGCACATTTATTGCAAATCAATATATAAAATGTATGAAACATAAAGATACCACACTACTTACACCATTAATATAAACGATATCATCTTTTCTATATATGTTGTTTATATATACTTTGATATCCAATAGAGGAGCTGCACCACGCTAAAGAAGTTGGCCTATGTTTTGTCTTGGGATCGTCTCCTTATAGGGTTTTACCTGGTAAGTCTGGGTAAACCCTTTAGCTATCTAGGACAATATCTTTATTTTTCCTCTTCAATGCTGCTTAAAGATTAATCAATAGACATTATATTCCTTTCCTACGATATCCACAAACCGCTATATACTATGCATATAATATCTCTCTTGCTGTCGGTGGTTGTGTTTGTTGTCTTTAGTTGCAATTTATCGGCGGCTTACTCCACAGGCTCAAAAATTGTGCACCGTCGAGGAACATCAACTTTGACATCTGCTAGATATACAAACAACAATGATGTAGAAAGAGATACAAGTTCGACATCTACTACTACTAGACAGTCAAACAACAATATAGATAATGAGACTGTATTGCATCAAATGACAGGGGGGAGAAGAGCATTCTTTCAGTATGGTATCTCCTCGTCAATAGCAGCTATGACGATATCATCATCCCCACAAAAAGCCAATGCAGCATCATCCAAAAAACAACCAATACCAACACTCGGTTCATCAGCACCTCCATTTTCATTAATAAATACAAAAGGACAAACTACTACATTAGATACATTAACAGCCGACAAAAAGTGGACAATACTATACTTTTATCCAGGTGCATTCACCTCCGGGTGTACTTTGGAAGCTCAAAAGTTTCAACAGTCATTACCACAATTTCAAGAGAATAATGCACAAATTGTTGGTGTTAGTGTAGACGATGTTACCAAGAATGCAGAATTCTGTACTTCTGAAAAGTTGGATTTCTTCATGCTAACTGATACTAATGGGGAGGTGTCAAAAGCATATGGTACGTCGTTGTCGGTGCCAATGGTGGGGACTTTTAGCAATAGGCAGACGTATATTATAGATCCTGAGAAGAAGATAAGATGGGTTTTCAAAGATGTTGAAAGTAATATACCGACTCATGCTGAAGATGTGCTGGCCAAGTTGAAGGAGTTGCAGACGGTATAAAGGCAGATTAGGAAGAAGTGGGGGTGTGTATGTGTACGTATACCAAACTAGGAAATGAATATAGTATATGGTGTCAATGGGCTGTTAAGATCTAATATAAGTGTTTAGAAGAGAAGATTACTTTATTACTTTACACTCTCTTCGGCTCATTTCCCTTCAACTCTATTATACACATGACACACACGCTTATCATTCAAACTCTTTCTCTTAATTCTACAAACTCTCTCCCTTCTCAATTCAATCCTTGACCCAACGGTGGATCCTCAACCTTACTAGTAATAGGATAATACCAATAACCCGGCTCGCCATCCAATCCAACCTTACCCTGATCAACAAATATCCGTTCAGCATCAAATTCATTCCCAACAGTCCCATCCTGAACTACTGCATTCAAATCATCAAAATGATGTAATAACACCTGTGTAAAGAATTGATCACCAGTCGAATCTTCTTGTACCTCATCAGCATCAATATCATAAAAATCATCATCTTGTTCTAATCGTAAGAAATTAGCTGGTCCGACTGTATCATGTAACTTCCACCAGGCAATATAACAATAATTATATGCTGGACAATTCTCGTCAGTGTTACAATTTTTCACAGAGGATGCTAATTGTGGTATAGACGATTGACCGGGTGAGTCATGGATACAGCAGAATGCGGGTTTGCATGCATTGATACATGCTTTTAATGATCCATTAACTCGATCGTATTTGTTACATAGTTGATCAACATTGGGTGGTGCACATGGTACACCTTCAGAGCCTGGATTAGGACAATTTCCTTTAGAATATTGATATCCACCGAAGACTTCACCATCGAGGGAGCTTAATCGACGACGTTGACGACGAGATGGTTGTAGATAGACCTCATTATTATCTTCCATGGTAGCAACATGTGTTTTAGTATCAGTATCCTTGTTTCAATTTGATTTGTACCAATTTCTTCATTGTAAAACTCATCATCATCTTCTCCCTCCCCTTCCCTCTCTTCTTGACTGCTCTCACTCTCTTCCCTCATATCTGCACTACCACTACTATAAACTGTATCAATATAATTCATCCTCAATTTATCCCAATTAATATTATCATTATTATCATATAATGAATATGCAATTTTCATTAAATTTACTTTCTCTTCATCTGACATAGTTTGTAAGTCGTAGAAAGACTGTTTTTGATCATCGGATGTGGTATCACCAACCTCTCTTATATCCCCTTGTACTGTCGAGGAAGAAGAGTGTACTATCGAAGAAGAAGAGTGTAGTAACAGATTGTTATTAGTATCTTCGTATAAAGTATCTTCAGAGGTTTTTGAGGAGGATATTTTTTTGAGTAAACCTCGTAGGTGTAATCCTTTGTCACCATCTTCACTATTATGCCGCGTAGCGGCGGCAAGTGTAGCAGATGAGGTAGCGCATAGTATTGCTAATAGTAGTATATATTGTTGACAGCCCATGGTTTGCAATAGAGTAATAGTTTGTAGTAATAGGAGATCGATTGCAATGCAAAATGACAAAATTGAAAATTTGGCTCGACCGGTATCCTTTATACTTTGCTGCAGTATATGCCGTTCTTTGCTTGATATGAACGTCGTCGTCAACTCGGGGTTGTTCGTTTAAAATGATTCATGGATAGCTCCCTTTCGCCTTTGCCGTGCACCGTTCATGCTTAGTGTTGTTATTAGTACTTGCAATAAGAAGAATGAACATATGATATGATCAACTATAGCTAAGGTTGTAATGAACTATATATATAGTAGGTATACAATATAATAAATAAACAATGACAAGGCCGACTCTAAAACGAATGGCAGTAGCTGCCATACTAGCAACTACAACGACAACAGCAACAGTTTCGATATATAATAATAGAGATACTGAGCCTCAAGAGCTCGTTTCATCTGATATAAATCAAATTGACAAACCACGAGAGATAGAAGAGCAAAGCATACAAACAGCAGCAGATAACAGAAAGAGAAAACAGAGACAACAATTATCAATACGACGAATAGACGAGGAGATATCAACATTAAGTAATACTATACCAGAATCTGCAAGTCTATTGCAACAACAACAACCGCAGACTTTGATTGGACAATCCTACAAGATACCTCCTTCATCACAATCTAACAATGAGAAGGTAGTAGTAAAGGGTACAGTATCAACAAATGACGAAAGAATGTTAGGTAAGATTGGTAACCGTGCTGGATTATTAGCTAAACGCCGTAATAATAACAACAATAACAATGGCAGTGGCAACAACAACACTAATAAGAATCGCACTGTAGGTAATGGGAAGAAAGCAGGTAGCAATCAGAATAGGAATCAAGGAGGCACTCAGTCTTCTGGCAATAACAACAACAAGAATGCCAACAACAGGAATAGAACCAATAAGAAACAAAGGACACAACTTCCCGGACAAGTACGACCAGGCCGTCAGAAGAAGCCAGGATTTCGAAATCGTGGTGGCAAATTAGGAGGAGGACGTCGAGGACCACGTCTATTCCATGATACATCCACACATCGATGGGGTTCATCCGATAATCATAGATGGTCAGGTGGTACACGATGGTATAGTAAGAGTAGTAAATCAAAGGGTGGTAAGAAGTGGGGTAGTAGTTGGAGTATCGATGATTGTTGGGATTCATCAAGTAGTTGGGATTATGTAAAGCCGGCTGATTGGGAAAGATCCTACAGTATAGATTGGCAGCCACCTTCATGGGGTGATGATGATTGGAATGATGATGATTGGAAACCAGGATGGAAACCAAAGCCACCATCATGGAGTGGCGGGTGGGAATGGGTCGATGATTGGAATGGTGGAGGGAACTGGGGAGGAGGATGGTGGGGTAAGATTGAGGAGGAGTCGTTATTTCCTACGGAAAGTCCGGAGTTGTTCCCGACGCTTAGTCCTACGTTGGCTCCGACGCTTAGCCCAACGCTTGAACCGTAAGTTTGTTGATCAGTGTGTGAATATGAGTGTTAATCTGTTGAATCATTTGATCTGTTGAATGCCAAATCTTACATTATACTCTACTCTTCTAGAACGTTATCACCCACATTATCACCGACGATGCAGCCGACATTAAGCCCGACCTTGAGCCCGTAAGTTTTCTGTGGATGGAATATAGTTGTAATGTTTACCATTTCATTTGAGCGTATGAACACAATCTGAGAGGTATATTACCCTTGATATCTTTGTATTAATCATTCAAAACACAGGTCACTATCACCAACGCTATCACCAACTCTACAGCCAACCTTATCTCCAGAAGTTAATCGAATAGCTAATAGAGATGGCATACTGCTAGAGCCAGAGCCAGATGATGATGTATTCATTTGGCCGGCACCTCAAGAACGTCCTCCCACTGATGCTCCTCAAACTGATGCACCTACTACTACCTTCCCTACCTTCTATCCAACGAAGAATCCGGTTACAAGTTCACCTACGGATCAAGATATTAGTATCCTTGATGCACCACAAGATACTAGTACAGCAGCACCGACAACTGGTTATGTACCTTTTACAACCGAGGCACCTGCTGCTCAAGGAGAAGTCAAAGACAACGATGACGTCTTTGTTTGGAAAGAAGATGATAATAGACAGTTGGGAGAAGAAGAGACTGAAAGTAAAAGAAACAATCAACAAAAAGACGAGGAGGATAGAAAGTTATACTTTGGCATGTTCAAAGATGACGATTATGAAGACGATGACTATCAATTCTTTGATGATGATGACAGACCTTTCTTCGATGACGATGATGATCTGTTTGGTGGAGCATTCAACGGAGGATACGGTGGAGGAAATGATGGATGGGGTGGTGGCAAACGTCGGGGATGGAGTAGAAGTGGTTGGGGTAAGTCTGGCAAGTCTGGCCCTAAAAGTTCCAAGGCTAAGGCAAGGAAGAGATGTAGTGGATGGGGTCCAGACAAGTGGAGAGATCGATAGGAATAGGAGTATATGTACAAAGAGTAGACAGTAGACAAATGATATCATATTAAGCAACATAATCCATATTGACTAGAGTGAGACAATGTCGACTTTCTACAATGGTTCAAACTAAGATTTCTTATCTGTACACATGCTAACACTCTCTGTATAGTATCAATGACCCCTAAAATGACTCCGGAAAGAATGAACCGTAGTGGCTGAGCCTTTTTGCTAAGAAAAACAAGAGACTCATCATGCATAGCAAAAGAGATAGCAAGGCAAATAGTATAGAGATATAATCGTAGCCACGATAGGCACACAATAAAGATAGGAAAGGTTTCTTCTAACAAACATATGAGAGGAGTAGCTACATATAGTGGTATGTGGTAGGAGAGCTGAGGGAAGAAGCGCTGCGCTCCTTGCAATAATATCGATCGATATAATTTTGTGCATAAGATGTGCACATCATCATGAGAACAGCAGAGACACATTAGATGAAAGTGATCTTCTGCATCAATATAATTGTTTCTCTGTATCTGTTTATATGAATAGGGACCATTAATATCACTGCCGACCGCTATCTCTCAATATTTTGCACCGCCTTTTGTGCAAGGATATCAAAGCATGCAATACAGTTGCAAAATGAGAACTCGACAATGTCGAGATGATAAACACAAGATATTGAGATGCCGACGCCGACTACTACTGCCGATTGTATCATTATTTCTTACAATAGTTGTATTGATAACGAGGATAAGAGTGGTAAGTGATGTAGTGTTGTTGCAATACAATTGGGAACTTAGACAAAAAGTACTATGAGAGTGCACGTCATATATGCTAACTCTCTGTTTCTTCCATTCATCAACCTAGACTGTTTCACAGCATTCCAATACAAATAATGACAATAACTATATTGATATTGGGGGGCCTTTGGGTGATACTAAATCTACAAATAGATATACTTTATCTGAGATTACAAGAGCAAAAGATGGAAGAGGAGAACAGAAGAAAGTAAAAAGACGTATCGAAGAAGAAGAAGACGAAACAACACCACCTTCGACATCTTCCATGCCTTCCATGTATCCATCCACTTCATCAATACCATCACAAGAACCATCTCTAATGCCATCTAACTCAAGTCAACCCTCTGAGTATCCTTCAATCTCACAACATCCATCATCAAGTAATATGCCCAGCAGCCAACCGTCAACTATCCCAAGTAGTCAGCCATCTGAATCATCACAACCCAGTTCTCGACCATCTAGCTCAAGTCAGCCTTCTGAAACACCATCAAGTCAACCAAGCAGTGTCCCGTCAAATAAAACATTAGTACCATCAACATCCAGTAGTCCAAGTGCATACCCATCTCAAAGTATTGAACCATCCTTGCCTCCTAGTCAATCCAAAGAACCATCTCAACTTCCTTCTTTGTCAACAAGACCAAGCTTTGCTCCATCTTCACATCCAAGTGTGTCTCACTGGCCATCATATTATCCATCACATCAACCTAGCGATAGTGTACAACCGTCACCTGTGCCAAGCTCGAGTAGTGTGCCAAGTTATCAGCCAAGTTTGTCGTTTGTTCCGACTTCGACCGACTCTCCGACTCAAGTTCCAAGCTTCTCATCCCGGCCATCTTCATCAGCACTGCCTTCTTCAGCTCCCAGCGAACAACCAAGCTCATCGGCAAAGCCCTCATCATATCCATCAAGTTCCTTTCAGCCGTCAATCTCTCCATCTAAATCTAATGTGCCCTCGGAAGTGCCTACTATAATTCCAACCCCAACGCCAACAAAACCACAGTTTGATACAGTAACACCAACGGCACTTCCCAGTAATCAGCCTACATTGTCACCAATTGGACCAGCGTCGATAACAGTCTTTAGTACTAACAATACTCTTGTTCTCAATGTCACATTACCTGATGAAACAAGGCAACGGCGAAGGCTTGTAGAAGTATCAGATGATACCATAGAGATCTTAGAAAGGACAATTGATAGTGTGGCATCTCGAGATTTGACTGAAGATCAGCGTGTAAAAGATTTAGAGGTAACAAACGTTATCATTTTGGAGAATGGAGAAGTGGAAGTCATCTATAATCTTGCCTTGGAAGAGCTATGCGGTGACGATCCATGTGATGCGCAAAATGGAATTGAATTGTTTGAGGTTGTTACTCAGTCCATTGCAGATCAAGTAAAGCAAGGTACTTTCACTGAGGAACTACAGGAGGACGCAAAGGAATGTACAAGTGAAGACTGCTCTACACTAATAAGTGCCACTGTCTCAGCTGTAGCATTTGATACCGATCCTCAAGTTCAGAAGGTTACGGCAACACCGACAGCAAGCCCATCACAATTCGACCCATTGAGTTCAAAGTCGGCAAAACGACCTAAATCAGCAAAGACAAAAGCAACTAAAAGAAGTGGCAAGGGCCGAAAGAGGAAGTCAAAGTCTACTCAGTCACCAACGAGTTCTCCTGCGGTTATTGGATCGTCTTCTTCCAAGGGCTCAAAGGGTAGTTCAAGCAAGTCTCAAAAGAGCTCAAAAGCTCATGATAGAAAGAGGCAACGAAACCATAACGATCAGAATGAGCTCGTCATACACGAGAAAGATGAAATATCTACTGTCACCAAGTGGAAGAGGAGAAGAAAGCATGTGCCTCTAGATACCTCGTTTACTCTACTTGTGGATGATAGTAAGACTAGAGACGAGTACACTCGGTCGACTAGTTCAAAGATATATCGGCCCATGAGAAAGAGGAAGCATATAACAGTAGCTGAAAATGCATAAACTATATCATACAAAACGTATATCTTACTAGATTACATAACAACTATATCACAAATAACACACACATGGACTCTCTAGAACACACTTCTCTCTATCTTTCAACTTCTTTCTTCTCATAATCATCTACCAGTTCCCCCGCCAGGCTTGGTAGGGATGGCAGTACGCCTTCGAGTAGGAACATCATGAGGCTTTGACCATGAAGGCCATGAAGGAGACGACCAAGAGGGCGTTGAATGATCATCACCGTACAACATCTTCATCTCCTTCTCCTCAATGAACATGAATATATCTCCATACTCTACATCAAAATCATGTGTAGGACACTCCCCATCCAATTCATACGGAGCATAACACTCTTGAGTATCATCAGGACAGTCAGCATCAATTCTACACTGAAAATTTCTTAAGTTATCTCCTTGACAGTTGGTTATGGCGTTTGCCGGGGATGTTCCGCAATATCCGTTCTTCTCAACGATACAGTCTGGGATAAGTAAGCATGTATTTGTACCTGAACAGTCTGAATCTTCCTCACATACCTCACACTGAGCGTTTCTGGCTACTGGTCGCTCCTCTGAATTCTGGCCACAGAACTTTGGTGTATTAGGTTTATTTCCAGTAACACCCGAAATTTCATTAGTCGAAATGAGTTCATCATCACATTGACTTTCGGTAACATTATATACAACTGCCATATTCGTTGAGAATCCTTTACTCCAACAGAAGAAGCTTAATAACTGTCCACCGGTAAAGTACCATCGACTAGCTGGATGATCACAGCTTGTTAATTCCAAAGTACCCTTATTACAAGCCTCTTCAATATCAGATCGATCCATATCAGTATCATGATGAATTGCAATACATTTACCTTTATATTCATAACTTTCAACTTGTACCAAATCATGATTTTGATGTAATATCCACTGTTGGGTAAGATACTCTGTATTACATTCCACAACTGCCGTTGATAGTTTATGATCATCACGTTGTACTATTGCAGCGTCAAATGCATCTATACACATGCTACCACAGGAGAATGGAGACATGAAGTACGACGGTGACCACCAATCATTAGGAGTTTCCCAATTGTCTGGAGAAGATTGCCATCCCTTACCAGATTCATGCCATCCTTGTTCTATTCCTCCAGACTTGCCTGATTTACCAGAATATCCACCACCAACTCGTGCACCTAACGAGTTGGACTTGCCAGATTTACCAGAAGGCATATTATCCGACCAAGTAGGATTCTCCCAAGTTGGTGGTTTATACCAATCTTTACTTGACCATTCATCCCATCCAGATCTTGGTGGTGCCTCCCAACTTTTAGGTTGTTCCCAATGTCCATGATTATTCCAACTAGGGGGCGGTGGCGGCGGGGGAGGTTTTTGCCAACTATTCACAGGAGGTTGTTGCCAGCCATTGTTTTGTGGTGATTTCCAACTCTTTGCCTCTGCAATGACAGAGCCGTCTGTAGTTGTTGTTCCGCCGTTTCGTGCTGCAATCTTTTCAGCTCGTTTCTTCTTCCGTTCTTCAAACTTTGTAGATAAGTTTCGTGTTGGTAATGGATTATTATTGTTTAGATTTGCAAATGGATTGTTGTTGTTATCATTGGTTGCGGCATTACTATTGGCCGCTCCGTTATTGTTATCAAGAGGTTCTATTATCGACGAGCTACTCGAATCTTGATGACTGATTCCATCGCTCTCAACGAGCACTCTATTACTACTACTGTCAGTTTCTACCGTAGTGATCGAGTTAGATGCATTATCGACTTCAATAACGTCGGCCGCCGATGTTGCTAGCGACGATATAGTCAGTGCTGTTGCGAGGATAAGTTGTTGCTTCATGATATCTTATGCAATTTAGTTGTGCATATGATTATGATATGCTCAAAATTGATGATATGTTTGCCTGTATATATGTAGGCTTAGTCGATGAGATATATTAACGATGATGATTAGTGAGCAAGAGATGGAGGCATGGGCGTTAAACACTCATATTAAGCAATATAAACGGAGAGGAGTCGACTATCAATACTGAACGACAACAGATTGTTAGTTGTGACACAATTCAAGTCTAAGTGGCACAGTACAGCATTTGTCAGAGTTACTCTAATCACTATGGTCGTATGAAGAGACTTATGGGCTGTCGATAAAATCGACGAAGAGATTATACTTGATAGTAATAGCTTATGTGTCATGTGTCTAGCGTTATCTTAGCATATCTCTATCTCCCCACTTCCACTAATACTAATACTGACCTCGAACATATATGTGCACATATATTATCGCCTGAGCTTTTCCAAAAGACTCTCCTTATGATCCTTTACTGATTGTTTACGCTGCTCAAACTGTTGCTGTTTCATGTCGAGGACCAATTGCTGATGACGTAATTCAAGTCGTCTCTTTTCTATTTCAAGATGTTCCTCGTTGAGCTGAGTTTCTTTCAATTTGATATCCTCTAGTTCCTTTTTTATGCAAGTCTCTACATACAATAGTGGCATACCTCTAACGAATTGATAGACTGATGAGAGTTTCCGCGGACCGATATTAGGTTCAAAGCCCCTCGGCATTGTAATTGATGATGCCTTCTCGAACCAATTGATCACGAGAGGCAAGACTTTGAACTCCCACTCAAAGAACGGCATCATATCAAAATTGTTATGATGTTGGAGTATCTTGATCATTGCAACTTCTTTCTCATTATCGTATCTTTGGTTCAAATCAAGTAATGCTTTTATTGGATCTTCATTTTGTATTGGCCCTAAGTAGTGAAGGGTGTGGTTTGATAGATAAGTTGCATTGATACTTGATGTGTCACAAAGAAGTTTTGAAAAAGCCGACCAACGATGACGAGAGGTCGAAATTTCTCCAATACGTAGAGTTCCCAATGTAAAATTGCTTGATAGTGCACTTGTGAAAATGGCCACTACTTCATCATCAACATTGTTCTCTTCAATACTAAGAGTTGTTAGGCTGGAGTCGGGAGCTTCCAATACACTTGCAAGCTGTTGCCATCCTCTTAGTGAAATGGAGGTGTTGTCATCAAGCTTCAGTATTCCTAAATGAATACAGTTCTCCAATGCAGGTACTAAAGCATCTATCCCCTCATCATCAATTTCATTATTGGTGAGATTAAGAGTTTTTAACTCGGTGCAAGAACATTTTAGTAATGTGGCCAATGTTATGCATCCATTTTTGCCAAGACGGTTTCCATTCAAGTGCACTTCTTCTATGCGAGGATGCATACTCATTGATGTAATAATATCTGCAAATGCCTCATCCGAGATATTATTCCGTGATAACGAAACAGTTTTCAATGATTGGTTTTTACTACTTCCAATGGCCAATGCCAACAAGCGCCACCCATCGTCTTCTAATCTACACTCATGTATGGCGAGATTGGTAAAGGTGGGGCTATTTTCAAAGAATGGACCAAGCACAGTAAATATCTTGCCGTCCAATAGATCCATATCATAAAAGTATAATTCTCTAATTGATCTGTTGTTGTTTACCCCCATGAGAAATGGCTTGAGTAACTCCTCAAAACTTGCCCCAGAGGGAGGTCTAAGACATCTAAAGTTCAACTCCCTTAATTGTTCATTTTTAGCAACAAAATATCCCAACCATCCCATATCACGTGTACCCTCAGGAACATAATCCTCGCAATATTCGCCATTATTATCATAATGATCTTGGATGAATATTGCTTGATTATAGTCATCATCTTCACTATTTCTTTTCATTCGGTTAAGCATTATTCTATTGTTGTCATTAGCTGCTATATCATCTATATTGATACTATCAGCTTGTGCATCATACATTTGAATGATATTCATCGTGTTAATTTCTCTACTAATTTTTCTTTTTGTTTATTGTAAAGTCGTGTTCACATCATATATGTATCAAAAGATTGCAAATTATATGAGCACATATACAGTCCACACCAATACTACTGGTAAATACGCACCTTATATATCTGAATAATTGGAATTAGGCCACACTATTGTTCTTGTAGCTACACTAACTAGCCGAAGCTAATTGCTTCTTCCAACTACGAGCTGCAAATTGCAATGCAGAGGCCCGTTGTATCGCCATAATACCACTTCATTTAATATTTTGTTTGGCTGCAGCGATGTCTATATCTATATCTATCTCGGCAGACTAATAGGTATTTAAAGGTGAGTGATGCATCGGATGATGACGGAAGGTGGCAGACTATATGGTTTATGTATGTGGTCGATAGTGGAAAGTTGAGACGGCATGAGGTTGTGAACCGAGTTACTTTTTTTCTAAGAGAAAGTGAAGGCAAGGGCAATTAGTATTGGTATAAAATTATTACAATACCTTGTGATGTACATCTAATATACTTGACTTATCTAACCCTGTATTGTGATGTACATCTAATATACTTGACTTATCTAACCTGTATTGTCATTCCTATTACCACGGTAACAGATATAAAATTAGATCACTAATAATTCGGTACTAAAATTAGGTACAATAACACAATGAATACTATTCAATACGATGCACAGGCCGACAGCATTAAGATAGAGGATATTGCAACCAATGATAATAATAGAATTGTGCTTGGTCATGTCAAAAGAAACAAGTCATACGTCTTAAAACACGATCCTGATGAGGGCGAATGGAAGCTAGATCTTAATTCGTTGTCAATTGGTAATGAAGTAGAAGATGATTATGAGGAAAGTTGCTATACACCTGAGGGTGTACATGATATGGAATGGTTGGGGTATTTCGTTGGTAGAAACATTCATTTGAAAAACTTACATATTTTTGAGTTTACACCACCTTCCGGGGCAAGTGTTACGGAAGTACTAGACGCATTTTCCCGGGGAGTGAACCACAATAAATCAATTACCTATTTTGATATTCGTGAAGTGGATCTATCCGGTAGTAATATATTCAATACATTGGGAACATTCTTCAAAAACAATGATAAACTTGTTCATATCAATATATACGATTGTAATGTTGGAGTTGAGGGAAGCCGGGCATTAGCTTTGGCACTTGGTAGTTGCAATAAGTCATTGAAAGAGGTATCACTAGGTAGCAATAGAATTGAGGATGAGGGACTGGTTGATATTATTACAGCATTGAGTGTGCATCCACACCTGACGGATCTTTATTTGGATGGAAATCACCTCCATCGAAGTAGTTGTACTGCATTATCGACTTCACTGCAACACTCATGTACCAAGTTACAATCTCTCGGTCTGAGAAATGTTGGATTAGACGATGAAAGTATAGTTGTTTTAGTACCCGCTTTGAAGAAATGCAACTATTTAGAAAGATTGTGTATTGAAGCAAATTACAGTATTACTGCTAGAGGATCGCAGCGTCTTGCAACCATATTAGAAGTTCCCAACTCAAAGTTATTTTCATTAGTGATGAAAGGAAACAAAGTCGATGATCAAGCAGGTGCAGCTTTTGCACGAGCACTAGCAAACAACAACACATTATCACTTCTACTTTACCGTTATGATTCAACAATTCGTCCAATGGAAGAGGAAGCCTTCTCCAAACTTCTTTGTGACACATCATCGATCGAAGCAACCTACTTATCGAATCATACCCTTAAGACAATAGGGAATGAGACAAATTTTGTTGCCCCCCTGCAACAGTTAGTTATAAACCGAAGTGAACGTCATGGTCACAGTCTGAACTTACCACATGATAAGAAAAGAATTGCAATGATAAAGATCCTCCAACATCATAACGATTTTGACATGATGCCGTTCTTCGAATGGGAGTTTAAAGTCTTGCCCCTCGTAATCAATTGGTTTGAGAGAGCATCTAGACATAAAATGCCGAGGGAGTTTAAGAAGCCTTGGACCAATAGTCGTTGGTCCAAGAAAGCAGTGGAGCCGAACATTGGTCCAAGGAAGTTATCATGCATCTATCAATTCGTCAGGGGTATGCCAGATTTGTATGTGGAGACTCGTCTCAGGCAGGAATTAGAGGAAATCAAGGCGGCACGATTACAAATGGAAGAGCGTGAGAGAGGCATTTTGGAACGGCTCGGACGTAAATAATGCCTCTATATAGTCGATTTGCTCTGTTGAGATGAATAGATTGTCGTATATATAACCTAGTTTATACTACTATCCCATCAAGATACCAGTGGCTCTTTACCTGTGGCACAGTTGACAAATAGCATTTGTCAAAGTTCAGTTACTCACTTACATTCATGAGCCCACCAGAACAGAATGTTATGCTTTAATTCTATCGGATAATAGATTATATTTGACAATAGCACCTCTATGTGTTATACTATCGACATTCATTCTACTTCTACCTCTCTCCGGCACTGTCTTGAATTTGAACATATGATGTGCACATTTATCTTGCAAGCTTTTCCAAAAGACTCTCCTTATGCTCCTTCACTGACTGCTTGCGCTGTTGAAACTGTTGCAATTCCACGTCCAAGACTAATTGTTGATGACGTAACTGCAGTTGTTTCCTTTCCATCTCTAACTGCTTCTTTCTCATTTGATTTTGTTCCTCTTCCAATGACAATTCTTCAGACTTAATTACTTCCAATTCTCTTCTCAATTGAGTCTCCACATACAGGAGAGGCATACCCCTGACGAATTGATAGATAGATGATAGTTTTCTTGATTCGATATTAGGCTCAAAGCCCTCTGGCATATGAGTTGAAGATGCTCTTTCAAACCAATCAATCATGAGAGGCAAGACTTTGAATTCCCATTCGAAGAGGGGCATCATAACAAAATCATTATGATTCTGTAGAATCTTAATCATTGCAACTCCTTTCTTATTCTTTTGTTTGTTCAATGTAAGTAAAGATCTCATTGGATTATCATCTGGTAAACTCATCATCACTGTCTGAAGAGTATGGTTCGATAGGAAGGTTGCATTAATACTTGATGTGTTGCAAAGCAATTTCGACAAGACTTCCCACCCTGTTACAGTAATGAGTCGATTATTATCTAAGTGTAACGTCTTCAAAGATCTGTTGTTCAGAAGGGCTCTTGCAAATGCGGTAACAGCTTTGTCATCAATATTGTTACTTCGGATACTAAGAGTTGTCAACTTGGAGTTTGGAGCTGCCAATATAGATGCAAGCTGCTGCCACCCTTTGGATGTAATGGGTAGGTTGTAGTCTAGACTTACACTCTTCAAGTGACTGCAATTGTTCAGTGAAGGTACCAAAGCTTCTAAACCCTCATCATTGATTTCATTACTATAAAGATAAAGATTTTTCAACTTGGTCGCTGAACATCGTAACAGTGTTGCCAAAGCCGTACAACCTTTGGTATTGATGCGATTTCCAGTCCACCAAATATTATCTAGATGTGGATGCATGCTCAATGATGTAATAATGTCCACTGATGCCTCATCAGAGATATTATTATGTGATAGTGTCACATTTTGCAATGTTTGGTGTTTACTACTCCCAATTGCCAAGGCCAACAAACGCCACCCCTCATCTCCCAAGTGGCAGTCACCTACCGTTAGATTAACAAGGGTGGGACAATTTTCAAAGAATGGACCCAACATTGAGAATACCCTGCCGTCCAAAAGATCCATATGTTCGAAGTTTAATTCTCTAATTGATTTGTTGTTATTTACACCCTTGAAAAACGGGGCAAGAACATCACTAATATTTGCACCGGAGGGAGGATCAAATTCTCTAAGGTGTAATTCCTTCAAATGATCATTTTTACCAACAAAATATCCCAACCAGCCCATATCATTAGTGCCCTCGGGTACATAGTCGACCCAATCTTCCCAGTCCTCATCGTGTTCACGTTGTATATATAAATAAGTTACAGAGCCATCATTTCCTTTGATACTATCCAATGCAATCCTATTGTTTTCGTTTATTGCAATCTCTTCTGCATTAATACTATCAGCTTGTACATCATACATTTGTATAGTATTCATTGTGTTTATTGTTGTCTATTCTGGCTGTCGGTGCATGTTAAAGTTCATACAAAAAGACGAAAAAGTTAGGTACACATGAATAGATATATAATATGAAACACAATAAGATAAATACGAACATTAAATCTCTGAATAATCGGGTGCAATATATATTAGTACAGTTCAGCTTACAGCCACACCCATACCCATACCATTGTAACCCTACGTTAGCTGCTCTACTCACCAAAACAAAACATAAAACCTATAACACATATAATGTTTTTTAGACCATATAAAATAAGCCAACTGCTCCACACGAAAGCAAACAATTAACCATACCATATAAATACTACAAACACTCACCTTTTCTTCTTTAATCACCACAGTCTACTAAGCACGGCATAGACAATAGACAACACTATCAAAAGACCACTGAATGAGTTGGGTCACCAAAATAAAAATATTCATTCCCGCTCCTCAACTCCATCAATCTATTGATCTGACCGTCGATCAACTACTTTCATCTGAGCTCAAGCGTGCTGTAATGTAGCTCATAATATTCTAAATCTGTATATATTCCGATATAAGTATCAGTGTAGCGTAACATTAACATCTTTGCAACAAATGACAGACAAACCAATAGAATATCGTATACTAGCACTCTACCGCTTCACACCACTAACTACATCACTAGAATCACTAAAAGAAGAATTATTAATAACATTACGAAGGTATGAAGTGAAGGGTACATTACTTATTGCACCGGAGGGTATTAATGGTACGGTTTGTTATCCGCATCCCCCTCCATCACACTATGAAAAAGAAGGAGATATTGATGGGGAGAAGAAGGTTAGTAATGCAGATGGCAACAAGGACGAGCAGATGGATGTTGATCCGGTGGCAAATTATCTTAAGAATCATCCACTATTTGGTGGATCTGAGTTGCGTACTCGATTATCAATTTGGAAAGATGAAGAAGGTACCAATACAACTAATAATGAAGTAGATAAAGAAGGGAAAGAACTAATAGCAAAGCCACAACAGGCATTTCACAGATTAAAGATTAAAATCAAGGAAGAGATTGTAACATTGGGCTTAGGCAGACCGTTAATTGATCGTAAACCCATCAATATTACAGATACAGATCAAGATGAAGATAGACGAACATATAATGAAAAATCAAACCCAAACAAAACAAAAGGACGATATCTCAATCCAAAACAATGGGATGAGGCATGTCACAATCCAAATATATTAGTCATTGATACAAGAAACACGTATGAAATTGATATTGGCACGTTTGAAAGTGCAATTAATCCACATACTGATAACTTTAGTGACTTTCCAAAGTATTTAGAAAAGTTGGCTGATGAGTTTGATTGGAATCAGGAGGAGAATTGTGATAAGAAGAAGGATACTCTAGAACCTGATCAAATGAAGAAGAAGAAACCACCACCAGAAGGTATTGCCATGTTCTGTACGGGAGGTATCAGGTGTGAGAAAGCCACGTCCTATGCTTTACAAACAAATCTATTCAAGGATGTACCAATTTATCATTTAGAGGGTGGGATATTGGGTTATTTAGATGATGTTGCAAAACGAGATGAAGATGACAAGAGTGAAGATAAGAAGGAAGGGGGTTTAGAGGGGAGTGAAACATCTTCAAAGAAGTCTAAAAAGTCTTCATCTAGCACCTTTCACGGAGAATGTTTTGTATTTGATAAGCGAGTTGCCGTCAAGGAAGGATTGAAACCAACATCGAATTATATACAGTGCCATGGATGTAGAGGACCAATGGATCAACGTCTACTATCCGCATCTAAGGATACCATTGGTACTAACATCAACGATGATGACAACAGAGAGGAAGTGGAAAGGTATAATCAGCTAGCTCAAGGTATACCCAATCTTCCAAAGTTGCAATATGATAGTAAGACACGTTCTTACTATCTGCCAGGTTTGACTTGTCCACGATGCCATTCATCTACCACTCGGGATAGTCTATTAAGATTTGCCGAAAGGGAGAAACAGGTTGAGATTTGCAAATCAAAAGGCGAGTCTCTCTTCAAGGATAATGCTGGGATGTAGTAGATTTGAACTTAAAGCAATAACACAACACTTAAGCTAGTTACATTGAAATTACATTATATAAATCATGTATCTTATAATCTCTATCTAATATACAAATCAGCCAAAGTCTTTACCAATTGTTAGGATCCTCAAATGTGTCATCAGTGGGCACATCATCTGTATCAAAGTGATGATTGTACAACTGATTGAAGAACACTTTATCTTGTATAAAGTCTTGCCGTATAGTATCAAAGTTCAAATTCTCAAAGAATGGTTCCTCGCTACCCTCGACGCGTAAATATGTAGCCGGCCCAATCGTATCATGCAACTTCCACCAAATTATATAACACGGGTAGTACAATGGACAATTCTCATACTTATTCGGGCCTATATTGCCAGCACAAGTTGGTGAAAGTACCTCTGATGTTGAATCATGTATACAGCAGAAGGATGGCTTGCACATATCATAACAGTCGTTGAAGTTGGCAATCCGTGTACCTGCCTTGGGATCACCGGGAGGATACAGTTCATCATTATGCTTATCACAAACTTGCTTCATTGATACTCTAGGGCAGGGTAGTGGTGAATTTGGATCACAGTCGGGACATCCCTCTGGACAGTAGACAGGTTCCGTAGTAGGAGGATCGACATCTGGAGTACAGTTTGGTATTGGACCTTGACACTTAGCCCCTCCACTACAATCCGAGTTTTTAGTACACTTGACTGCACACTGTGATTCGGCATCGGCCAAGCTCGTTCCACAATATGATGGACAAGCATCTTTAGGGACAGAAAAGCACTGATCTGAACCCGAGCAGTCGGCGCTTGATGTACATGTTGGTTCACACTTGTTAATGGCATCAAGAAAGCTTGATCCACAAACTCCATTACTGACAAGACATCCGGGAGCACTGAAACATTGGCCACCTCCCGAGCAGTCCGAATCTGTGGTACACTTGACCTTACACTGTTCATTGGCATTACCGACGTCACTTCCACAGAATCCATTACTTATAACACCTCCACAACCGCTGATATCGATAGGGAAGCACTGCTCTCCTCCTGAACAGTCCGTATTATCTATACATGACGGTTCACACGAATCACTAGCATCCTGCTGACTCGTACCACAAACTCCATTACTAACGAGACATCCCGGTGCACTAAAGCATTGAGCACCTCCAGAACAATCATCACTCGTTCTACATCTCCGACTGCACTGATTCAAGGCATCCCCTCCACTCATTCCACAATATCCACTGACAACGGGAGGTAGGATCGGAGGGGTAGGAGGCGGATTTGAACCACCACCGCATGATGTGATTGGTCCATAACAATTAAAGCCAGCCGAGCAATCTCCACTTGACGAACACTGTTGACTACATGTTGAACTTGCATCGGCAAATGACATTCCACAATATCCAACACCAGATGGTGGAGTAGGAGGGGTAGGCGTTGGTGGGAAGGGACCTCCACCACATGATGTGATGGGTCCATAGCAGCTAGCTCCTCCTGAACAGTCCCCATCTGATGCACATTGCTGACTGCATTGATTACTAGCATCAGCAAATGACATACCGCAATAACTTGGACCGAAATCAGAGCTTCGTGGTTCTTGAACGAGGATGTAACATGACTTTCCACTCTTGGTTTTACCTGACTTTGCCTTACTTGACTTTGCCCATGGATCATAATTCCAGGATACTGGAAGTGGATGATGCTGCGGAGGAGGAGAGTCTTGATGGTACTGTGGCGGTGCATGATCAACAACTGGTGCATGATGCCCAGGATTGGGAGGACCATGTGACCAAGCTGGAGGAGGCTGATGCCATGTTGCCTTACCGGCTTTGGTGCCTCCATAGTTGTAGTTAGACGAGGAGGGATAGAATCCATAACCTGAAGTTTTGGAAGTCTTGGAGCCACCCATCCATGCCGGCTGTTGATGCCACGATGGAGGAGGAGGCTGAGACCACCATCCCTGTGTGGCTTTGCCATACAACTTACGACCTCCACTCCACATTACTTCTTCTACAGGATGACATTCAACCATTTCAGTTGAACCTCCTTCTTCTTGGTAGTATCCTTGACTTGGACTGTTCCAACCAGAATGATGTGATTCATAATCTTCTTGAGGACTTGATACTTGATAATGTGCATTGGCAAATGCACTTGATGAAGAATACATTGGTTCTGTTTCTTGAACACTTGATGCCGAGAAGAATGCATTTTCTTCTTCTACCATCGCACTTGACGTAAAAGAAGTGGACGACTCGTCAGAGGCGGCGGCAACCTCGACCATATTACCATCGGCATCCATCTGACCAAACTCAACTTGACGATCTAATTCTTCAAATTGATCACCATTCCTATTCATCTTGGCGTCTGCGGCAGCATCAGGATCACAACTAGGCGAAGCAAAGCATTGCTTATCTTCCTTACAATCTGATGATGATGTACATGGTTTCTTACATCTTCTACTTGCTTCCTCGGCGTTAACTCCACAGTATCCATAACTGATGACAATTCCATCCTCGTCTTCTTCTGCAGAGGCAGTAGCTTCTTCTTCCGGCTCTCCATTCCTATCATCAGGCTCCTCCTCGGCTACACTTGATGCACTAAAGGTTACATCTACTTCCTCTGTTTCAGAGTCTACCTCTGATGTACTGAATGTTGCATCCTCTTCGTGGTCCTCAGAAGAAGAACTACTATGTCCCCACCAATTACTATACGAAGGATGATCCTCCCACCCTACCACGGGTACCTCATGACCCCATCCTTGATATTTATATCCAGATTTGCCAGATTTACCACCACCACCCCACTCGTTCATGTTCCAACTGGGTGGATGATCCCATTGTTTTTGAGGTGGATGATCCCAATACCTTTCATCATGACTAGGATGATATTCCCAATGTCCACTCTTACCACTCTTTCCACCTCCCCATTCAGTATTCATATTATTCCAATCAGCATCCATATCAGAATACCATGTATCCCAGCTGGGTGAACTATATCTCTGTAACATGTTGGTATCATCTTCACTATAATGACTATCGTTTGAGTTAGAGCTACTATGCCATTTGTTATCCATATTTTGTAACATGTTATGTCCCTTGGGACGTTTCATCCCTACTCCTCGTCCTAGTTTTCGTTCTTGCTGAGAGAGTTTGATTTCGTTTAGACTAATCTTTTGTGTGCTTGAGTTGTCGTGAGGTGTAGATTTGGTAGAGAGACCTCTTAATAACTTTCCCTCATTCTCCGACATGCTCAGCCTACGCCTACTTTGACTCTTCTGTTCATTATAGAGGGAATTGAATATATCAATAGATTCTTTTGATAATGAGTTAGATACTTGGTTTAATTGTTGTATTGTTTGTGTTATTTGCAATGATTTGTTATTGGAGGTATCGGAGGGGGAAGTTGAGGATACTTCTTGTGGACTGTTCACTGACATATGATGTGTACCACCTCCACTAGTAGTAGTACTATTTGTATTATTAGAGGCTCCACAGTTATATCTGGATATAGCAACTGATGATACAGTTGCTACGGCGACTACTGCAAGGATTGCCTTACTAGCAGTTAATATCCTATGATGTTTCATATCTTGTGTATTTATTTCGTCTGCCATGTTGGTATATTATTTTTATATATATTGTTGCAATAAATGTACTCAGGTATATTGCTCTCCTACCATACTCAACCAACTAATATGAATGACCTTGGAGCTTTGTAGTGGATATTAGAGGCCTACAATAAGCCGTTGATGGAGAGGTCTAGTAGGACAATATTTGCTTGTGATTTTCCGCTAGCAAAATTTCAAATTTCATTCTTGGTTGTTTTTAGCGATACAACAGTATTACACTTTGGTAAGCAAGCATGGTATTCACCGTGCGCGCTTGCTAAAATCAGAATTTTTTTTACTAACAAAAGTGTGGAATTCGGATACTATCGTCTGATCGGATATTTTTCTCTTATATATGGATACTTAGTAGCGGTATCCTCCTCAAGGTCGATCACCTCATACCATATTGAGGCCGTCATTTAGCCACCATATCGATAGGAGATGACAAGTATTGCAATGGAAATACCTTCTACTATACCTACTATACCACGTGGTATCATATCTGCTTCATTGCGTATCAGAAACGGCAGTTATAGTAGCTAAAATCAACACAAACATATCTTCTCATCAATACATATGCATAACTCTTCATATTACGGAGTACTATACACTAGATATATGCTTAAAAGCGTATCAGATACTTAGTTTAAGTAGTAAATGCGATAATTGGCTTATATTCTACCTTTTAAAGTGATTGCAATGGTCTTCTCATCATACCTCTAATATGATTTGCATATTATAACCCTTCAAAGTCTTCATAAAGCATGATTCTGTACAAGTTTAAACCAATATGGAGTCTCTCTTATACCATCAACATGTTGTCTATAAGTTGCCAGTGTATTGGTTGTTCATTTGCCTTTCCATAATAGATATTATACCCCACCACCTCCTCCGAGTTTTGTATTGAAGTACTACTTTGTATTACGATGATGACCGTTTACATCGTCCCATATGCGCCATTGTCT
>Ga0214480_100323_pt1 | contig 24341 bp, 24 predicted proteins | sample M1_20Mar14CPVII9_3_FD_165042 | JGI IMG/M metagenome (GOLD analysis project Ga0214480, IMG submission 165042) | Marine eukaryotic communities from Monterey Bay, California, United States - M1_20Mar14CPVII9sort6BwellE17 | ecosystem: Environmental > Aquatic > Marine > Unclassified | place: USA... | reverse complement strand
AAGGTAGAGGATCAATCTAATACGGGTTTACTCGGAGCATTACTTTCGGTATCACTTTGTATTATGATTGGAGTTGGGATTGTAGCGTTTCAGAAGTATAGTTCAAAGAAGAAGAAAGAAGCAACTCCTCCTCCTCCAACCCGCACCGCTCATGTTGTCTATAGACCGTCCGACGAGGAAAAGAAGAGGGTCAAGGGAAAGGAAGAGAGGAGGAAGATCCGTCACAAACTTGCATTAGAGGCTCTCGAGAGTAGGAAGAATGGTCATCGGATGAGTGATGCTTCACGACAAAGACTAGTGGAGGAACTTGCTAAGTCCCCTGCGATGGAGATTAGAGGATATATCAACCCCATGTCTGCATGAGACGATAGTTCACTATATGTATAGTTCATTTATAATATCAATTCATTTTACAAACAACTCAGTCCTTTCATTTCAACCTAGTCTACTCATTGCTCGAGCTTTGCAGCGCCGAACCTCTTCTAATCTTGCCTGCTGTTGTTCCACATTTTGATCCCCACCCTGCAGCTCTTCTTCCATTGCAGTATAATCAGCTATCTCCTTCTGTGTTATGGGTTCAATGTAAAGCATCGGAAATTCCTTAATAAAGTCATATACGACAGACAGTTTCATATTGTTGATTTTCATCTGGAGGGTATTGATATCTTTCCCACGAGTACATGGATCATGTGTGATTGCTCTTGCACGTCTAAACCACCTGATCATAAGTGGTAGGACTTTGAGCTCCCAGTCAAAGAATGGCTGAATGTTAAAATGAGAATGGGCATGTAATATCTTAAACATCGCAACTTTTCCTTTATCCTCCGCATTGTGTAAGTCAAGATAGTACAGGACATCGTCAGGTAAAAAACTATTATCACCGACTTCCACAAGTGTACGGTTGGATAGATACGTTTTGTTAACACTGGAGGTATCACAAAGTAACCTCAAGAAGGGCGCCCATCCCTCGGCAGTAATGCCACGAGTTTGCAAGATTAGTCTTGTAAGTGTTGAGTTGCTGGTCAGTGCCTTTGCAAATACTTGTATCCCCTCATCTCCAATACCATTGCTATGAATAGAGAGCTCCTCCAAGTTAAAACCAGGCATTTCTAATAGAGTCGAGAAAGTTTCCCAACCTTTAGTTGTAATTGATCGATTCTGTGTCAAGCTTAGCCTTTGTAACCGATTTAGATGAGCCAGGCCACTAACTAGTACCTCAATTCCTTCATCATCAATGTCGTTTCCACTTAGATCTAGATATTGCAATTGAGTAGTAGAGCGTAAAAGAGACGATAATGCTATACATTCATTTCTTCCAATGCCCGATTCTGATAAAGTGAGCTCCTCTAGCTGTGGATGCACACTCATTGCTGTAATGATACCAGCTACCCCCCCGTCCCCAATGTCATTATCTGTAATTGCAATACGTTTCAGAGATTTGCTGCAGCCACCAATAGTTAATGCCATGAGTTGATGAAGGCAACCGTCACCCGTTAAACAACTATGAACCGAAAACTTATTTATACTGTTGTTTTTGAGAAATGGATCCAGTATTATTTGAAATATGGATCCGATCAATGATGTCTCATAGAACTTTATCTCTTGAATGGATTTGTTGCGATTCATCTCTTCATAAAATTTATCTTCGATAGTTTCATAGCCTAAGCCGAAAAGTAGAGTTTGCAAAGTTGTATTTTGACCAATGTAATATCCTAGCCATCCAATATCCTCCCCATCAATGGGGATATACTCACCATAGCCAGTGATTTTCTGATTTATAATATATAACTTTATAAAACTAGGATCATTATCTTTTAGACGACGTAGAACTTTCTGGTTTATCTCATTGGATGTGATGTCCTCTATTTTTATAGTATCGGCCAAAGCGGCGTATTCGTCGGACATGATTTCCTATTGTACAATAGAAAGTAGTATGATATTAGATGAATGATATAGATTTAATGGCCCGCTACCACCAACAAAAAAACAATCACACTCAACCAACAACAATAAACACTCACCTCTACCCATTTCACATAATTTAGTATTTTTGAACCGTACATAATTCGGTATCCACAGAGAAATTCACAATACGGCCATTGAGTACGCCTTTTTCAATAAACAAAAATCATTCACATGAAGTAGATATGTAAGATGTAGTGTAGTACAGTGTAGTACCTTATTATACCAAAGTAGATATATTGGTGCCGATATTATTCAAGAGGATGGACTTCATCTCCTCAATGAGTAGCGACGTTGGTGTTTGGCCGCTGTCTGGTATTGGCGACGACTACGAAACAACTTACTACATGGATAATGAAATTAGTCTACTACTAAAACATAACGATCCCAACATAACCTCCGTGATTATTGACTACAAGGGCATACGCGATATTAATTTAGAAGAAATATATTTAGATAACAATACAAATCTGAATGAATTAGAGATTGAAGAACTTCCTTACACTACGAATGATAATTTCGATAATTTCAACAAAGAATTTTGCACTTTTCTATCAGCAATTGCACGTAGTAGATCGATTGAGAAACTATACATTCCGCATGTAAATGAGAGACATACCGGTGTAAACCCACTTGAAGTGATAGAATCTCTGTCTCCGCTCTTCAGTGCAACCCTACGTGATATCGAATTCGAGTTTTTCATAACCGAGAGAGAAGCTGAGTTACTTGCATCAACTTTATCTAATAGTACAAACAAATGTCTGATTAAAATTGGTTTTCATCTGTTCCGAGTTAGTGATAAGACGGCTGCTAAAATCTATACTGCATTGGCTGATTATAAGCTCACCAAACTTCATGTGAGAGGTGAAGTTGGTATGAGAAAGTCATACGCTGCAATTAGTAATTTGCTCCAAAGGCCGACAACATTGAAGAAGTTGATGTTGTTTCATGTCCATGTTCAGCCAGATGACGAATGTATTGAAATATTATCTAATGCTTTGATTGACAACAGCACTTTGGAGTGTTTAAACCTTGAAGATACCACCATTACAAAAGATGGGATGTTACTCCTTGCCAAGGCTTTGCGGATGAATCCTCAATCAGCATTACGTGAAATAGATATATCTGGCTCCTCCTTAAAGGATGATGAGGATACTGCACAGGTTATGGCAAATGCCCTCGCCTGTATTCCTGGTCTGAAGACAATCAATGTAAACACGTTGACTCCTTTCATCGATATTATACAACGTCCAAACGCATCATTAGAAAACTTTTATATGTATAACGATGACAGATCAGGAGCTGATTTAGGCAGTTCATTAGGCAGTGCATTAGCAAATAACACAACTCTGAAGACTATTAGTTTACAACAGGGCCGCTTTTCTACAGAATCGGCAAACGTTTTAGGGGAATCTTTGTATAGTAATAATACATTGAAGTACCTTGATCTGGGCTGTACTGAAGCAATCGATTGGGGGCCAATCTTCCCTGCATTGAGTAATCCAGAGTCTTCCTTGGAGGTTTTACGACTTCAGGAAGCTGGAGTTAAGGACGATGACTTATCTCTCTTGGCAACTGCAGTTGCAACAAATAGTTTGAAAGAACTCTATTTAGACGGAAACGACATGATTAGTAAAGATGGATGGCTCGACTTCTTCTCCCGCCTGCAAAGCAACACGCTAGAGAAGCTCGTTCTGAACCATAATAACATTGATGATCAAGTAGTATCGTCAATTGTATCTGCTCTGAGGAGTAAGTGTCCCTCATTAAAGAAGCTTGAACTAGAATGTTATGATATTACATTAGTCGGATGGATGGCGCTATCGAATTTATTAACGTGTCCCACTTTGAACTTAGGATATCTTGTTATTGGAGGATGCCGGAGCAGAGATGATGACGAAATCCTTATTACATTTGCAAATGCATTAGAAAACAATACCAGCTTGAAGGTACTGCACATGCCTACTAGCTCTATAACTAAGAGGGGATGGGGTGCTCTTTCCAACGTACTTTGCAACAAGACTACAATCGATGCAACAAGTTCTTCAAACCATACGCTTGAAATTATTTCCCAAGATTACTGCCACTACGAACATCAACTTCCCAAGGATATACGATCTTTGGTGCGTTTCAATCGAGCAGAGGATACGGTAGCAGCAAGGAGGAAGATCATTCGGTCTCACTTTTACGACGAAACAAGTGTGCAACTGTTCATTGATGATAATGATATTGATGCAGGTGTAATACCTCATTTATTGGCTTGGATTGGCAGAGACTTTTTTGGGCATGATCTTCTCTTTCGTGTTGTCAAGTCAATGCCAAGTCTGTTTGGCTAGACACATCATGTGCTCATTTTGAGTCGAGATTGCTTGTTGGCTAGTAGGAACGTCTAGATCTACAACTACATAAAGCTAGGATAATTCAATGTTTGTTGCTAACTAAAATAACATCCAATATCCATCATTAATACTTTTCTACATCTATCTCTGCAACCATTAAATTCAATACATTTTCACATCACATAATCTCTGTTCAATTCATCAGTCACTATCATACGTCTCTGGTGAATTCTCCGCCAACCTTCCACCCTTGAGAACGAAAGTTTGATCAAAGACTCAAAAGATATATGCCAAACGGCAGTGGATGAGGACGAAAAGGATCAACACAGATGTATCCAAATCTCACTTACCCCCCTCTTTACTTACCAACCTCTCGTCTCTATCTCTTCTTTCCACTCTTACTACCCGATGACCATGAGCTCCTACTACTTGATGAACTACTACTACTCGATCTACTACTGTAATAATGATACCAACCTTTACCACTTGAGCTCGATCCACTACTGCTACTTCCCCATCGGTGGTATCCTTTCTTACTCTTTCGACCCTTGCCACGCTTACTTGACTTACTCCACCCAGACGAGGATGAACTATGATGAGATGACCAAGTATCTTTACTACTTCCAAAGTGGTGTAGTATGTTATCAATACTACTATAATACGAGGTATCCTTTGATGGTTTCTTTTCATACTCATCAACACTACTATAATATACCATGCTCATATCAGCAATTGGTTTCGAAGTTGGAAAATTATCTGACGTGGTTGGGAATGGAGTACTCACAGGTCCAGGAACTGGCGGAGGCGTGGAAGGTGTTGGTGCAACTGGTGGTGGTGTCACTATGATTGGTCGAGGAGTTGGAGGAGGAGATACCGGAGCATTTGTTGTTGGCATTTCGCCATTATCAATCGTTGGGACTTCAGTGGGTGTAAATGTTGGTATATCTGTATCTTCTACTGGTGGCAAAGTTGGTTTAGTTGTCGGATTGGGCTATTGATGTGTGAATGTAGAAAGAGGAAAGATGAATGAGATGAACTCCACCCAATCAACACATGAAATACACCACACACAAACAAACTCACGGTATCCCCACTTGTTGGTCTCGGAGTAGGTCGTGGCGGTCCACCACCACTATTAGCAGGACAAAACTCCTCATTACTCTGATCAGTAACCTCACTAAATACACTCCATGCAATTTCATCATTCTTTCGTAAAGTCTGTGCATTTGTATTACAACTATTCGTATACCTCCAAACGAATCTTCCACGAACTTCTTCACCACGTGCATTCTCTCCTACCATGAAGAGTACTTGTGTACTTGGTACTAAATCTAATTGATCATCAATATCCACACCTTGCTGTAAGTCATTTGATATAGATGTAAAGTCAATTGTATCACCACCTTGTAAGTTAACATTATTGTTGGAGTTGTCAATGTTAATTACTGTACCTTCTATATCAATTTCTATTAGTGTTATTGATGTTATACGGGTTGGTGATGCTGGTCCTCCTCCTTGTAGTGTACGTTTGTTGTGAGTTGTATGCTGTTGTTGTTGGGTGGCAGTAGAGAGACGATCCTTTTTCAATCTCTTCTTCTTGTTGATACCATCTACTACACTCTCTATACTCTCTTCTTCATCATCTTCCTCCTCTTTGTTGTTATCACTACCGTTTTCCTCCTCGTCTTTATCATCCTTATCACTAACCACATCGCTACCGCTACTTGTAGGATCTCTAATCATAAACTGTTGTAATAATTGCAACGCCTCGTGATAACCACGCTTCTTACGCTTGGTAGTTTTGTTCTTATTCTTCAACTTTGCCTGTTGTAGAATGTACTTTGCTATAGCATCATTAGTCATTTGTATCCATTGTAGCTTATTATTGTTGCTATTGCTATCACTTGTTGACAACTTAGAAGTATCCTGGTCAACATTTAAAAAATTCTCCTCCACAGCCAAAGAAGAGGCAGTAGGATCACCAACCTCTATAGTACAATCAGTATCAGCAATACCTACATTATCAGATAGTGTATCATCAAAACAATTATTAAAAAAGTCTAATGTGATTGTAAAGGATGTTGGTGAACAGGAACATATCTCGTCTTGTAGGTGACGTTGTTTGATGGCGATCGCTTGATGAGAGGAGGAAGTTAGAAGTTTGGTATTTTGTTGTTGTTGACGGCGTTTCTTATTATGATGGTGAGGTGAACGTCCAAATTCATATTGTATCTCTCCTCCTCTTATTGTTGGTATCGTGGATATGATACAGCAATATATAATGGACAAGATGAGTGATGATGATGATATCGAGTAGGTGATTGCTGAGGATATATCCATGGTTTTATGTGTCTATCTGAGAGCCGGCCACTCGACGCCAAACCCAATTGTTTACTGTTAATATCTTTACTTTGTATTCGATTGTGTTTGATATTGTATGCTTCCCTAACTTAATGTGCCATTCAATAATTCAAACAAAAGGTGGCATGAAGATTGCAATAAACTTTTGAGAAAGGGTTATTCCTTTTAATTATGTAGTTCTACGTATCGACCTCAATATACCGTACTGATTTGACTGTATTGTTCATTACTCTGTGGATACCGAGTAATACGGTTCAAAAATACTATATTTCGTGGGCCTTATTGGTTTGATAGTTGTAGCTTGTTGTATGAGTTAGGTATTAGTGTTGTGGCCGCAGCGGCTTTGTGGTTGAGTTGTATACTATCAGCTAGGCAGTTATTCTTCTTCGTCTATTTCAGTAGTTTTATGTATGTGATTGTGTTGCAGCGCGGACATTACGTATACCATTCTGACATTTCTAGCTACCTGAATTGAAACTGAAAACAATAACAATTTATTGTAACTATCATGAGCAAGGATATAGATGATGTCACAAATGATATCGTTAGAATTGATATATCCGAAGACGATAATACTGTATCACCACCACTTAATAGCAGGGGGGGCGCAGGGAAAATGGTAGCCTCCGAGAAAAAGTGTACATCATGTGAGCAAAGAATAGAGCATGAAACAGAAGATGATGGTAGTAATACTGACAACGATATCGTATCCAATAGTGTAGATACATCTATATGTGCCAATTGTGGTAAGGATGGTGCAAGTAATGTATGCAACAAATGCAATCAAGTGAAGTATTGTAATGCAGCATGCAAGAAGAAACACAGACACAAACATAAGAAAGATTGTGAAGAACATCTCACACGTGCTGCTGAGTTGCGTGACATCGAACTATTTAAACAACCTCCCCTTTTTTATGAAGAGTGTCCTATTTGCTTCCTACTTTTGCCGAATCTGATGTCGGGGAAAAAATACCAATCATGTTGCGGAAAATGGATATGCAGTGGGTGTATTCATGCTATGGACGAGATTTGTCCTTTTTGTAGAACTCCAACGCCTAACACAAATGATGAAGTAATTAAACGGGCACGGAAACTATTGGATGTCGGCGATGCGGAAGCTATCTTCATTTTTGGAAGTTATTATTCAAGAGGGTTATGTGGCTTGCCACAAGATCGAACAAAGGCGTTAGAACTATATCATCGGGCAGCAGAGCTTGGTCATGCTCCAGCGTATCATAATATTGGATGGGCCTATCAGAATGGCTGCGGAGTGGAAAGAGATATGAAGAAGGCTGTGCGTTACTGGGAACTTGCTGCGATGGGAGGACACACTGCTGCAAGGCACAATCTAGGAGCATTTGAGAACAACACGGGCAATATAGATAGAGCATTGAGACACTATATGATTTCAGTAGGTGGTGGCTGCCATTTATCGTTGAGAGAGATCCAGAAACTTTACAAGGTTGGAAGTGCGACAAAAGATGTTTACACAAAAGCATTACGATCTTATCAAGAGTATTTGGTTGAGGTGAAAAGTAACCAGAGGGACGAAGCTTCAGCAGCTAGGGAGGATTACAAATACTATGCATAATATATAAAAGCTGCTCTAAAAGAAGAATGGTACATAATAGACTGAAGTTCTGCAATAGATGAATGTTGGATATTAGATTTAGATGTTAGTTAGAGATGGAGATTGATCTCCCCCAGCTTCTCGAACTTGTCCTGCATCAACTCAAACACGGAACACCTCTCGATAACTGTATACTATTCAATGTACTTGTACTTATCATCAAATGCAGCAGCTTCGTCCCTTTGACTTTGAGGACTCTTCACTTCATCCAAATAGTTCTGATACGCTCGTAATGCTTTGGCATACTCTTCTTTTGTTGCTTTCCCTTTAGAGTAAAGTCGTTGGACACTCTTTAGGGAGTGCTCGTTCCATATTGCCTACGTATTCCTCGAAAGCACCAAGATTGTGCCTCGCATTTACGTCTCCTTTCATAGCAGCAATCTTCCAATAATGCACAGCCTTCTTCACATCGCTACTGACACCCCTGCCTTGATGATAGGCACAACCAATATTATTATGGGATCTAATGTTACCAAGATCTACCGCTCGATGAAATAGCTCCAGTGCCTTTGTATGATCTCGCGGTAAGCCACATATCCCTCTTGAATAGTAAAACCCTAGATTATTGATACCCCTGGCATCACCCGCATCCACTCGCTTCTTTAACCGATTGATATTCTCATCGTCTGTCCTAGCTGTTAGAACTCTACAAAAAGGGCAGAGAGCGACACCTCTATCTCTTTTCTGTACTGCATGAATACAACCACTGCATATAACTTTTCCACAACACGATTTATACTTCTTTCCCGTACCAAGACTCGGCAAACGTAGGAAGCAGATTGGACAATCTCCTTCAGGCGGAGGAGGCGGTTTAAAGAGTTCAATATCATGTATCTCTGCCGCACGCTTTCGACACTCCTTCTTATGCAACTTTCGATGGGATGCTTGACAATGTCTATTGCAATATTTAACCAAATTGCATGCCACACATGCTTTTAGATTACTTCCCTCCTTGCCACAATTGGCACATATCTCTAAATCGGTACATGTCTTAGAAACCTCCGTATTCTTCTGTACGACATCTATATCAGTACTACTTCTACCAGATGCATCACCACCGCTCATCTCATCTGATTTGATATGCTCTTCTAATTTTTGCTCACTTGATGTATCGCATAAAATATTATCGGACACAGCAACCTTGCTCATATCATTTGTGATATCATCTATAGTATTGGCACTCATTGATGCTGACACTGCTGTACTATCATCATTCATATTCATACACGACATACATAAGTGATGAGTGATTGATAATTTAGGTATGTTGCTCAAAGTAAATTTTTGTGGTGTGTTGTCTTGTTCTATATATATACCTCGTACAACCACTAAGATGAAAACCTGCTTCTTCTTCTACTGATACCGTACAACGATGTTATATATGATATAATGTATGAAGCCTCCGCTACGATATCTCTTCCTCTCTTCCTACCTATATATCGTACCTACCAACCATCATTCTAATCAGATCGGTACCAAATAAGCCAAAAACACCGTACCCACCCACATACATACAACAACGCCTAATTCAAATCATCACAAACGAATCACATTCCGAAAGGTATCCTCCATTTTCGTCAATACAACACAATCAACTTAACATGTGTGTCGCTCAATCCAAATTCAAAAAAATGTCACATCATTTCAAAAATGTGTCGTATCTAGGATACCTTTTGTTATGACCTGGTATTCAGAGTGGTACTCAGCTAGGCCTTTTACTAACAAAATTGTAGGTTTGTTAGTAAAGATGTAAGAAAGAGTGTGTCACATCTACTAAAAAACCAACGATAAAACATGGCGCGGATGATTTTCAAATGAGTTACGAGAAAGAGGCTATCGCATTACTACCACCTAGTAAACTCTCATACAAAGTGCATCTCATAACAACTCATCATTATCAAACAGCTGAAACCATCACAATCCACATACTCTATCACCTCTATATTATATTAAATATATATTAATACTCAAAGATGATGAAGACAATTGCAATCCTAGCAACAGCCGCCCTAGCGAGCACCAGTGTAAACGCCGGTACAAATAAAACATTGGCACCCACTCCAGGCATTGATCGTCCTAATGCTCCACCTCCTATTACACCCTTCCCTACTGAACCTAATGTGGTACGTATTATTATATGTGTGGTTGTTTTGGTTGTTGTATTGGTGTGGTGGACGATGGCGGCGGCGTGTTGTTTGTGGCGGCGATATGCTGCGAGGTCGGCGTGGGTTCGAGGGCGAAGAGATGGGAGTTGCAAAAGATGGTTCATCAAATAATATAGGGTGAACCATACTCTTGACCATCCTTGCCAACCCCTTTGCCCCGTGGTATTAACGGCGGCTGGAGAAGAGAGGCGATCGGCGGCTGGCAATGAGAGAGTGGGGCAAAATGGGATGCCGGTAGATGAGCAAAAGAGATGGTGCATCAGACTTTTTTTTATTGCAATTATATTTAAATACTAACACATCTCCTCTCTTACTACCCTCACTCTCACCCAACCACTCCTTCCTACTACTAACCACTACGCGCAACTCTACGCCTTACATTCTACGCCCGTCCCTCTCTACAATATTCACACACACCCCATCGGTGCACCACCACACATCAAATTATTAAAAAAATATTCACATGTACCATCTTTTTTTAATATTAATCAACGCGTGTGTACCCTTCAACCGACCCTCCCTTTGTCAACCCTCACACCATACGCTACGGCATATACCACCCTGCATCAACTTGCACCTTCACCTACGGTTTACGGCTATTGTTGTGATTATATTTAATCATCGGTGTACCCATCCCTACGATATAATGACCCCGACAATTGTTGTTGAACTGATTATTATATGGTGCACCCCTTTCCTTGAATGTCACCAACCACCTCATACTATAAATCAACATTTACGTGCACCGATTATCGTATGTCGCTACGCTGTAATCACCCTTCATTGCGGTGCACCATCCATACGCCTTGCCTTGATTAACACAACCAACTTCTACTTCTTCTCACCAACAACCTCCAAACTAACCTCCAACCATCTTCTAATTCTCCCAACCATTTTCTACGTTATACTATGAGAACAGGCACCATCACCAGTAGCACCGCCATTCATTCCAACACCACCAACACCCATCATGTCTATGCCAAAATTAGGTTGTTTTGGTAAGAGTAGTAAGGGTTGTGGTAAGAGTGGCAAGTCGGGAGGTGGATCAGGAAAGGGTGGTGAGTGTTTTGTTTTGTTTGTTTGTTGTGTGTGTGATGGGGGTGTGTGTGAGGATAGAGGGGTTGAGACGGTGCGGCTTTGGTTGTTGTGAGGTTGTTGTATGGGGTGTGTGTCGGTGTCGGTTGGTATAATGATGAGGTGTTGCTTGAAGGGTGTTCGTTAGGAGTTGTTGATGGCACGGAGAAGGTCGTATGGAGGGCGATGGCATCCGTCGGCTAGATATATGATTTTGTTGCTTCAATTTTATACTCACACATATCTCTCTTCTCTTTATCAAATCCTTACACGACACCCTTGTCTTCTCTCGATGTCGACGATCTTCTGATTAACGTCATGTCCATATCCACACACCCAACCTCACCTCAACACCACCCTCGTTCATTCACCATAACAACTTCCACCCTCGTTCCTAACTAAATTCAAGGCAAGACAGGTTCCACCGACGGAGCATACGGACCCAACGACGGATATGCTTCTGGCGGTTCCAAGGCCTCCGGTAAGTCCGGTAAGGGTTCATCTGGTGGGTACGGTTCAGGATCAGCTGGAAGTGCCAAGGGAGGCAAGACCGGCGGCTCAGGCGATGGTGGATACGGTTCTGGTGGATCAGCCAAGTCTGGTAAGGGAGGATCTGGAGGATACGGTTCTGGAAGTGGATCAGCCAAGGGTGGTAAGACTGGCGGCTCAGGCGATGGATATGGCAGTGGATCTGGTTCGGCCAAGGGAGGCAAGACCGGCGGTTCAGGTGATGGTGGATACGGTGGACATTCTGGTGATTCCAAGGGAGGTAAGGGATCAGGTTCGGGCGATGGTGGATACGGTTCAGGAAGTGACTCGAAGAGTGCCAAGGGAGGCGGAGGAGGAGGATACGGATCAGGAAGTGATTCGAAGTCCGCGAAGGGAGGCGGAGGAGGATACGGAAGTGGATCAGGAAAGGTGAGTATTTTTGTTGATTGGGGTTTGATATCTCGTTGTTGTTCATACGACACATCATATGCTCACATTTCGTTTCCTTTGTCCTCTCTCGTTGATTCAGTCTGGCAAGAGCGGTTCTCACGGAGGTTATGGATCAGCTTCAGGTGATTCTAAGGCAGGTAAAGTCAGTGGTTCTGATTCCAAGTCCGGTAAGGGTGGTTCAGGATACGGAGGTACGTTTCTTCATGTTCCGTGCATATCATATGTCTCTCTGTGTCAAGTTTGTTTCTAACTTCTCTTCTTCATCCAATACCTACTCAACAGGATCTCACGGGGGTTACAGAAGAAACCTTCGAGGAGAATTTGAAGAGTTGGAGCAATAAAGGGTCCATCAAGAATCTTCGTGAGGGTACACCATTCAAGTCATCTTATTCACTAGACCCTCAAGATTCTACTTCGCCCTATCAAGTTTTTGCCCAATACAATATCTTAATTGACCTCTTCAAGTATATCCTTCATAAATATCTGAATGGAGAATTGAAATCTCCATTTTCTTCAACCACACGTCGTCTTGTCAAAATCATTCTACCACACGTCTCTACTTTAGAGAGACAACTTTCCACCGCCGTTTAGTGTTTTCACTCTCACAATTATCACCCAAGTATTAAATGTCAACTGTTTACATCCTTTGTCACCCATGTGATGTGTCATCCGAAAGTCGAATTAGATTTTCTGTCCCTCAAGATTTTGTACCTGTTATATGTTCTGTACGTCTGAAGAAGATGTTTATGATCAACTGTTTATGTTGGAGCCTGTTCCTTCTGTTGTTTCATATTCATCTTTGTACGGAATTATATTTCAAGGTTGCTTGTCGGAGTATTGAATCTGTTAACTTTCAATATCTTAAATGATGTGACGCTGTTAGTCACCTGTGAGGCTTGGCCGAGGAATTCAGTTGAGACCATCTCCTCTCTCGTTTTGTCTTAGTTTTATGTTGATATTCTCGTTTGTTTCTGCCAGTTGGTTGAATATACGAGATTTGTCAACGAAATTTCCCTAGTTTCATAATAAGTAAAGTGTTTAGAAAAAAGTGGTTAAGTCTTAAACACAGAATGGTCTACCGAGTATTATGTTATGTAATTGTAGGTGCTCCTTCTTCCATAGGCCAGAGGAAAGACACACCACAAAGGAAAAGAAAAGACGTTACTATCTTCTTTATCTTATCCAATGTATCTGAATTCCTCTGTTGCCGCGGCAGCTTTATCCCTCTGGCTACTCTTCACCACATTCAGATAATCTTGATACGCCCGTAATGCTTTAGTATACTCATCTCTTGTTACTTGCCCGCCCGAGTAAAGTTGTTGAATCCTTTTCAAAGATGCATTACATCCAGACCCCACTGCAATCATGTGGTGCCTCAATGCCCTATCCATATTGCCTAAGTTCTGTTCAATATAACCGAGAGCGACCCTTGCTCCATCATCTCCCATCATAGCACCAAGCTCAAAGTAATGCATGGCCTTCTCCACGTCCCTTCCCACCCCTTCTCCAAAGAAATACGACCTGCCCATATTTGCCATCGACTCGGCAGATCCAAGCTCCGCCGCTCGATGATATAGTTCAAATGCCTTTCTATGATCTTGAGGCAAGCCTTTCGTCCCTTCATAGTAATAGTCTCCTAGATTGTAAATTGCTGCAGCATCATTTCGTTTCACCCTTTTCTGCACCCTTTTGATTATTTCTTTATCTGTTGCAGGTGATGGAATTCTACAAAAAGGGCAGAGTTTTCTCTTATTTGTTTTCTCCATAGCATGAAGACACCCACTGCATATAATCTTTCCACAGCATGATTGATATCTCTTGCCATTACCAAACCATGGTAAACGTAGAAAACAGATAGGACAATCTCCATGATACAGAGGAGGTTGTTTGAACAGCTCTTCATCATATAACTCTGCCGCTTGTCTCTCACATGCCTTCTTATGCTTTGTTCTGTGCTTCTTTTTGCATACGGCATTGCAGTACTTCACCTGCTTGCATTTGTTGCATATATTGCTGGCACCTTCCTTACCACAATTTGCACATATATCGTTGGAATCAATATCACTACCAATATCTCCCGATACGATATCGATACCAGTATTATCATGGCTAACATTTATTGTTTTGGCACTCTCCAATTTTTGCTCACATGATGTGCCCTTTTCATTGCTAATCTTTTCTTCCTCGCCACCGCTTATATTGGATTCTGATACATCACCATCATCGTTAGATATTCCCATTCTACCAATCTCATTCGAGATATCATCCACCGCGGTAGTGCCACTTGACGAAGAAGTGGCATTGATAATATTATCTTTTGAGCTCATATTATTTTGTGTGAAAAAGTTGAAGTATTATACCACAGCCGTAAATCGCCGCCGACCAAAGAGATTTAGATGATGATAATTTAGATCCAATCTTCAATACTGTTATCCAATATAGAGAGCATTCAGTTTGTTTATTTGCCACTATAACCAATATCAACTCTCCATGAGATTAGTTGGAGAAACTTCTCCCAAAAAATATAACTTGAAACTTCTGCCGTGTTGTCCTCGCTATGCCGCAGCCAGTGAATTAGATCGTTTGTTATTATCTCTGCTTACCATTTATTGTCGGGAATCTCTGTATTGTTGTTATTAATTGTCGTCCTGATAAGGGGGTTGTTGGTATATGTATCAATGCTCCCGTGTAACAGGACTCACCCACAAAAGATCTCATCAGAAAAATAATTTATGAGCTTAATGGTAGTACATATAATAACATGAGCACTAACAATAGTATCAATATATCAAGTAGTACTAATATAGTTGATGATATATCGAATGATATTGAGAAGCTAACTACAGCAGATGATGTTGATGAATCTACGAGATCAGAAGAGATGAATAATAAAAAGTGCACATCATGTGATCAAAAATTAGATACTAAAACAAATGATATTGGAGCTGATAATGTCCCCGGTACTAATAATTGTATGGTATTGAAGGCCGTTGATATTGTTAGTAATGAGGAGGAGGTCCAGACGTGTGCTAATTGTGGCAAGGAGGGTGCTAACAATACGTGTAACAAATGTAAACAAGTGAAATACTGCACGGCCGCCTGCAAAAAGAGACATCGGCACAAGCATAAAAAGGATTGTGAAGAACATCTTAAACGTGCTGCTCAGATACAAGAAGAAGAAAACAAACGTGCTGCTGAGTTACATGATATTGAACTCTTTAAACAACCACCGCAGCAAGAAAGAGATTGTCCAATCTGCTTTCAACTTTTGCCAATATTGAGTACGGGTAGTAGATACAATGCATGCTGTGGAAAGGATATATGCAGTGGATGTATTCATGCTATGGATAATAAGCTTTGTCCTTTTTGTAGAACTCCAACTCCTAATATAGATGAGGCAGTAACACGGTTACAGAAACGTGTGGATGCTGGTGATGCCCAAGCTATCAATAATTTAGGAATACACTATGCCCTAGGTTCACATGGTTTCCCTCAGGATTACGCTAAGGCGTTGAAACTATGGAAACGATCAGCAGAGCTTGGATATGCGTATGCATATCAAAACATTGGCACAACATATGGTAATGGAAATGGAGTGGGAAGGGATATGAAGAAGGCCGAACATTATTATGAGTTAGGAGCCATGAGAGGAGATGCACAAGCAAGGCATATGCTTGGTCATGATGTAGAACTAAAAAGGTCGGAACCGAAAAGAGGCAACATAGATAGGGCATTGAGACATTACATGATTGCTCTTGAGGGTGGTTATAATGACTCTCTGAAGGATCTTCAAAAACTTTATTCAAATGGATTAGCAACAAAAGATGAGTATACTGAGGCATTACGAGCTTATCAAAAGTATTTGAATGAGGTGAAGAGTAGTCAGAGGGATGAGGCTGCTGCATATAGTGAGCTGTACAAGTATATTGAATAAGCAGGTGGAAAACTGTCGAACCATTTCTTTAGATAAGTTAGTTATTACCATTAAACACATGACTTATGAATCATCACAGTATTATCTATATTTATCCAATGTATTTGAATTCCTCTGCTGCTGCAGCAGCTTCGTCTCTCTGACTGCTCTTCACCTCAACCAAATATTTTTGATAAGATCGTAATGCCTTAGTATAAACATCTTTTGTCACATATCCATTAGAGTAAAGTCCTTGAATCCTTTTCAAAGAGTCATTACATCCAGACCCAACTGAAATCATGTAGTGTTTCATGGCTCTTTCTATTATGCCTGCGTTCTCATCGAAAGCACCTAGATTGTACCTCGAATCTGCATCTCCTTTCAAAGCCCCTAGCTCAAAGTATTGTGTAGCCTTCTTCATATCCCTAGCAACACCTCGACCATTCATATACACACAACCGATATTGTAAAATGAATCCGCATGACCAAGTTCTGCTGCCTGGTGGTAAAGTTTTAATGCCTTACCATAATCTTGTGGTAAACCATACGCCCCATTAGAATAATTAAACCCAAGATTGTGTATTGCTTTAGCATCGCCAGCATCCACCCTCTTCTTTAACCGTTTAATGTCCTCCTCGTTCGATGTAGGTTCTGGAGTTCTACAAAAGGGGCAGAGTTTCCTCTTGTTTGTTTCCTGCATTGCATAGATACCATAGATACATCCATTGCATATTTCTTTTCCACAACATGAATAATAACTACTCCCCGACGTGAGATTTGGCAAACGTAGGAAGCAGATAGGACAATCATTTTCTTGTTTTGGTGGCCCCTTGAATAATTCAATATCATGTAACTCAGCGCAGCACGTCTTAGTTCTTCTTCATGTTTCTTTGCCGCACGCCTGACATATTCCTCACACTCTTTCTTATGCTTCTTTTTGTGTTTCTTTTTGCATACGGTGTTACAATATTTCACTTGTTTACATTTATTGCAAGTGTTTAGAGCACCCTCCTTGCCACAATTGGCACATAGAGACATATCGATATCAGTACCACACGATCCGCTTATACTACCATTATCCGATACATTAACTCCACTAATACCTTGTGAGATATCATCCACAGAACTACTTGACAAATCAGTTTCTTTGCTCATGATAAATTATTGTGAGAAACTGACACTCTTTGCCACTAAACATTAGCACTCGATAGTAGAACTCTACAGACCGAATTAGATCCTATCTATATCAATAGTATATGAAGGGCGTTGATTACAATACCAATAGGCGATTCTACCATGCATAATTGATACTCTCACTCTATGAAACTTCTAGAATCTTGAAACTTCTTTTATAATTTTTTGTGGCTCTCTTGTCAATGAGTTGAGAGACGACTATTGCACCTATATCAGGTGAGCTAAGTGTAATATAATTGATGTATACACATCTTATACTATCTATGTATGTGGGTTGTTCGAGGTTGCAGTGGCGCCCGGCGTATTGAGATGAGCTACTTGAGTAGAAAATGAAATTTGTCGAAAAATTGGTTGGGAATGAGATGATTTTGATGATGCAATGAAGATCGATACGTCAATTTCGTATACCGTGGGTTCAGTTATATCGCTCTTTCGAATTATACATGCTCTGGGGACAGCGGTAGTTATTCGGTGACCTTGTGGTAGGATATGCTTAGTGGTATCTTTGAGTAATGAAGTACTCATATTTTGTTGGTGGCAAATGTATGGCTCTAAAGTTTGTGATATGTTCACGGCTCAATGCTCCACTCTGCAACACAGCACGGCTTGATATTAATTGGTTTCACTTTCTTTCACTCTTCTGTATCTAACAACTTTTCATATCGCACATAGAAACAACTCTTAACAATAACAACAAAATACAAAGATGAGCAACACCCAAGAAATTCCACCAATAATAACAACATCACACTTATTACTAAGGGGAATAATACCTGCTTTTATTGGTTGCTCAGTTGGTGATAATGATGAAAAGGGAGGAAAAGAGAAGGTCCGAGCATCGGCATTTCAAATGACATATCGTAAAGATTTGAATAAGATTGGTGCTGAGAATGGTAAGCTTTTTTGTATTTGGTATTGATGTCTGATGTGTGTTTGTGTTTTGGTAGTATAGTTTGTATTGATATCGTTCACACCTTGCTAATCTCTCATCTCATACCACGTCTAATCATATCTCAATCACAACACAGGAGGATACACCGGTAAACTATCATGGAATTTAGGTAAAAAATGGGGTGTTGAAACATCCTCTATTAAATTACCACATGAGGAAGATTATACTACTAAAGAGGAGTATTTACAACAATGTGAAGAATTTTGGGTACAATTAGAGTTGGCAATTAATAACTTTATCAAAACAGGAGGTGCCAATGTAACAAAGTACAATTATCCAACTGAAGAAGAAGCATTACAAACATTAGGATGCGGTATATATGATGCAGGACAGTTGGCATCACGTGAGAAACGTATTAAAAAGGCTGCAAAGGCTGCCAAGGAGGGTAAAGTTGTTGATGAGGATACTACAGGGGGAGTATCAGTTGGTCAAATTACAGTAAACGACGATGGAACTTTCATCATGGCATTATTACACGGCGATACACTATACTCCTTAAAGTCTATTGATCATATCAAGATATTACGAAGTAATCCAAAGAGTGAAAGTTATATCACATGTACGAAAAAGAAATGTGAAATTGTTATCAAATTTAGTGTTTTGCCGAGTGTTGATGGCGGTGATGATTTAGTTGAGGGTGTACAAAATCTTGATATTAATGATAATGCATCAAATGAAGTGGTTGGACTTAGTAGTGATGATAAGTGCATGACAAAAGAAATACGTTTAGAGGAGGGTAAGACATATCAATTATCTCGAGAGAAGCAATTGGCTGCCGAGGCTGAAGCTGCTGCCTTGGAATCATCAAAGGAGACTACGCCCACCACAACCAACACTCCATCAGAAAAGAGCGATGAAATGGTAGTAACAGCATTTGAAGTTTCCGGATCAATCGATTATACGAAATTAATTGAAAAGTTCGGTTCACGTCCATTAACACCATACTTACTCCGTCGTTTAGAAAATGTTACAGTGAAGCGAGGCACGGTACCCAAATTACATCGTTTCCTACGACGTGAAATATTCTTTAGTCATCGTGATATTGAAAAGATATGTGAATTATTAGAAGATTGGTATGGTGTTCATCCACCTCCTGAAGATCCAAGTGTAGATGATGATCAACAGCAAGGAGAAATCCCACCACCACCAACGACACCATGTCCAATCTACTTATATACCGGACGTGGTCCATCCTCGGCCGCGATGCATTTAGGACATTTGGTACCCTTCCTCTTCACGGCTTGGTTACAAAAGGCATTCCAATGTCCATTAGTCGTGCAAATGACTGATGATGAAAAGTTTTTATTCAAGGGTGAATATAATGGTGATAATGCCGGTAATGGAACGAGTGACGATGAACCGTACCGCACGGGTGATAATTTGGATCATTTTGCAAATTTGACTACGGAGAATGCCAAGGATATAATTGCATGTGAATTTATACCCGAAAAGACGTTTCTGTTTTCTGACTTGGATTATGTTGGTACCATGTATCCCAATATTGTTCGTATTTGGAAGGCTGTTACTACCAATCAAGTGAATGGTGTGTTTGGTTTTGACGGTACGTCGAATATTGGTAAGGTGGCATTCCCAGCTATTCAAGCGGCACCCTCGTTTGGTAGTTCGTTTCCCACTGTACTTAATGCGGCAGAAGGTGAAGAAGAAGGAGGATCCAGGAATGCGGCTACATTGGCATGTCTCATCCCCTGTGCTATTGATCAAGATCCATACTTCCGGCTAACACGTGATGTTGCACATAAACTTGTGCCGAAACATCATCCACTCAAGGGTAAACCGGCCTTGATTCATTCCAAGTTCTTCCCCCCGTTGCAAGGTGCACAGGGTAAGATGAGTAGTAGTGATGACAGCTCGGCAATCTTCTTAACCGATACACCCGAGGATATTGAACGAAAGATTAAAGAAAATGCCTTCTCGGGTGGACAAGACACGAAAAAGTTGCAAGAGGAGCTTGGTGCCAACTTGGAAGTTGATGTTAGTTATCAGTGGTTACGTTTCTTCTTGGAGGATGATGAGGAGTTGGCACGGATTGGACGAGAGTATGGAAGTGGTAAGGGTGAGTATTGGAGTACGGGCAGTGTTAAGGCCAAGTTAGTTTCGGTATTAAAGGAACTAGTGGCTGAGCATCAGGAAAGGAGGAGTAAGGTCACAGAAGAGGTCATCAAGAAGTTTATGACGAATAGGTCATGTGTGTAAATGGTAACAGTCTAGCTCGAGGATTATTTTAGAGTGAGCTGGCCTACTTTTCAATGTATTTGTATCCCTCATTTGCTGCGGCAGCTTCATCCCTCTGACTACTCTTAATCTCACCCAAATACTTTTGATAAGCTCGTAATGCTTTCGCATAATCATCTTTTGTTGCATACCCATCCTTGTATAAGTCTCTGACTGCTGGCAAAGACTTCTTGTAACCGCCCTCCACTGCAATCATGAAGTGTTTAAATGCTCGTTCTTCGTTACCTGAGGCACCTTCCAATAGTCCAAGGTTGTGCCTTGAGTCCACATCTCCTTTCATGGCAGCTAGCTCCCAATAATACCTACCCCTCTTCTTATCAACTTCTACACCATCACCAAAATAATATGCATTGGCAATATTATGATACGCCGTAGCATTACCAAGCTCAACTCCCCGATGCCATAGCTCTAATGCCTTTGCATAATCTTGTGGCAAGCCACATATTCCACTAGAATAATAACCTCCGAGGATGTGCATTGCTTCGGCATCGTCTAATTTCACACGCCTTTGTGCCCTTTTAATAATTTCATTCTCTGTGTTGGGCGTTGGAGCTCTACAAAAGGGACACAATGCATTCCCTCTCCCTCTCGTGTTCAATTTCATAGCGTGTATGCATCCACTGCATATAGTTTTTCCACAACATGATTGATATCTACTCCCCGACGTCAGATTTGGCAAACGTACCAAGCAAATTGGACACTCTTCTTCAGACGGAGGAGGTCGTTTGAATAACTTTTCATCATGTAATTCGGCAGCACGTCTGAGATGTTCCTCGCACTCTTTCTTATGCTTCTTTTTGTGTTTCTTTTTACATGCGGCATTGCAATACTTCACTTGTTTACATTTGTTGCATGTATTACTTGCGCCTTCCTTGCCACAATTAGCACATATATCAGACGCCTCCAAATTACTACCGGTATTTTCCTGCACGATATCTTGTTCAAAGTTATCATTATTATTACTCGAGGTGTTATCTGTTTTGATATGCTTTAACTTGCACTTTTCTTCGGATTTCGTAGATGTTGCATCACTCTCATCAGTAGCTGTAGTTAGTTTCTCAATATCATTCGATACATCATCAACTATATTAGTACTACTTGATATATTGATATTATTGTTAGTACATTTGCTCATGATTAGGTACTAAATTTTATCTGAAATTAATAATTAAAGAAGTTGAGATATTGTGCGTGCTCTTGTACTACATGAACCCAACAAGAACCTTGATAAGTAGATTATGCCCGATAATAGATGTAAGGAGAACTACCTACAACCTCCTACAATTGGCAACTGTCAACAACTAACTAACAACAGCTAACAACTCAATGCAAACTCAGTATCTAATAATTTCTAAGAAGTTTCAAGTAGTATTTGATTAGCAGAAGTTTCATTCTAAAGACGCCGAAGATAGAAGATTTGTCCGCCGAGATTACTTGTACTATTGAGAGCTGCGGTTGAATAGGAGTACAGATATACGCGGGTTCTCGTTATATGTGTTGTTGCACGGCGGCGGCGGACAATCTGACAAATATAAAACACAAATACAATCATCACACATATTTATCCTCTCAAAATTTAGTCTTAGTATCAACGACATGAGCAACAATAATGATATACTGCAATTGATATAGATACTGTAGATGATATCACAAATAGTATTGATAAGGTGGATATATCTGAGGATGACGTTCCTGAGATATGCGCTAATTGTGGCAAGGAAGGAGATAGTCTATAAAAGCATGTGCGGCATGTAAGTTGGTGAAATATTGCAACCGAGAATGTCAAATTGCTCATCGACCACAACACAAGAAAGAGTGTAAGAAGCGTGCTGCTGAATTACGTGATATAGCACTATTTAAACACCCTACACAAAAGGAAGATGACTGCCCGATTTGCTTTCTACGTTTGCCATTTCTTGATACAGGGAGCATGTTTTATTCATGTTGCGGAAAACGTATATGTTGTGGATGTATATATGCTATGGACAACAATGCAAATGCAACAAGCCTTTGCCCGTTATGCAGAGTGCCATCACCTACCCCAGACGAAGTAGTCAAATGTGCGATGAAACGAGTAGATGCTTGTGATATGCCGTGGCAACCCGGTTTGTAGGAAGTTATTACTCTAATGGGATGTATGGCTTACCACAAGATGATACAAAGGCGTTAGAATTATGGCATAGGGCAGCAGAGTTTGGTAATGTCACAGCTTATTTCAAAATCGGTTGTAATTATGTAAATGGACAAGGAAGAAGGCTGAGCATTACTTTGAGCTTGGGGCTATGGGAGGAGATATAGACTCAAGGCTCCTTCTAGGTGCATTAGAGCAAAACGCAGGCAATATAGATAGGGCTATTAAACACTACATGATTGGCGTTAGGGGAGGAGATAACGGCTCTTTGATTCAGATTGAATACCTTTCCCTTGATGGGCGTGCGACAAAAGATGACTATACCAAGGCATTACGATCTTATCAAGAGTACTTAAATGAGGTGAAGAGTACCCAGAGGGATGCAGCTGCGGCAGCAAATGATGAGTACAAGTACATTGATTAGTCATAGAATTTATAGATTCCTTATTGTAATGGGCATACATTTTAGCTAATCAGTAGAGAAGAAGCCTCTCTCCCATACCCCTTCATCCTCCTCAAACCACAATGCATTGACACTGTTCCTCAATCTTATTCCCCATCCATCACAATCACCTTATTTATTTGAAGGGGTTAATATTATCCAAAAATCCCTTCTGTTCCTTAATTTCAACAACATGTACCTTCTTCTCCTGTTCATCACTTAATCCCTTATAACTTAACTTATACCCGTATTCTAAATTCTTACGATCTTTACGTAACTGTGGATATCCCCTAACAATTGTTTCTTCTAATCTTGCCAAGTCACGATATAACGATCCACCGACACCAGAATCTAATTGATTTTTGGATATGCCTGCTAATAATCCGTCATCGGCGTAATTTTGACATAGTGCTGCTGATTTTTCGTCACCCTTGAAGGAACCACAGGGGTACCACATCTGATATAATACATGATGAGTTGATGTTTGAGTGGAGTATATGATATGGTTATGATGTAGATACACGGAAAGTGCATGAGATACGAGGAATCCTTACTCTTCGCACATAGCATCAACACAGAACACAAACACAACAAACATATTACTTACATTCTTCAACGGAGTCCTAACAAATAAATTAAACACAGGGAATCCATCCGCACCGGCAGTCTGACTATCAATCATCTGTTGTCGATAACCTTCCATCTCTTGTGCCCGTTTATATTGTTGTCTCATTTGTGGTGATACGTTTGCTTTACCCTTCTTCATTTCAATTGTTGCAGCACCATTATTTCGTGATTGTTGTTGTTGTTGTTGTGTGTTTACATCACGTCCGACGAAGTACGAGGCACGCTGGGGTAGCACTGTATAAGCTGATATTGTTGAGATTAGTAGGAATAGTATTTGAAGACGAAACATATTTGTTATATTTGTTTTTGGTATGTTGAATAATTTGACGACGACCGAAGAAACCGTGAGTATATAGTAG
>Ga0214480_100322_pt1 | contig 24371 bp, 19 predicted proteins | sample M1_20Mar14CPVII9_3_FD_165042 | JGI IMG/M metagenome (GOLD analysis project Ga0214480, IMG submission 165042) | Marine eukaryotic communities from Monterey Bay, California, United States - M1_20Mar14CPVII9sort6BwellE17 | ecosystem: Environmental > Aquatic > Marine > Unclassified | place: USA... | reverse complement strand
TCTGTTTAATTTCAACACTACTGTTCATACTGTCTCGGGATACCATTAGAAGATACAAGTTCTGTACACATGTGTGGCACTATCCTCTTCACTTCTCCTCTCCTCCTGTCCACATCACTTACACCTTTGTTGCAATAATACGGCTCACAAATGGATCCTCATTCTTATATTTGGCCATTCCCAGACCTGTGATAGATACCCAATATCAAACCCAAGTGTCTTGAGGCTTTCCATCATAACTGGAGTGTCAACATACCGACGGTAGTGTCCCTTGCCATGGACCTTGTCTAGAACCTCGTCTTCTTTAGAACGAAACTCAAAGTACAACATATCACCGGCAACTAACACATCTGACAATGCCTTGAAGAACTTTGCCTCTTGGACGTCATCAATCGAATGTAAGAAGAAGCGAGTGTATACTGTGACGTTTGATAATGACGAGCCACTCTCTGTACGTGCCTTGTTTACAATTGACTGTACCTCATCGGTACTTGATGCACTATAAGAAGGTTGAGAGATGGAGAGAAGCAAGACAGATATGAGTATGATATAGGGGGACGATATACACGTACGCATGGAGAACAACACTGCACTTACTCTACAACCTCAAACGTGATATTTGCAAGACCCTTCGACTTCTCTACATTCTTCTCAATGCCCTCCTTTGATAAATCACTCATACACCTTGAATCCATGTGTTGCAAAGTACATTGAATCACGTCCATTGCCGCAGCCAAACTCTATAATAGGCTGAGAACGGGCTTCGATGGCAGTTGTTACACAGAACTGTGAAGGATGTTGTAGATCAAACTTAGAATAGAATGTATTCCAATAGTTCTTCTCGGATGTAACATCCTTGGATGTTGGGGTGATGGTCATAGTCTTCATATCTTGTGCAGCATCGATTGTTGATGAGGTGCTATCACGACGTGTGGCGGGTGTGGCAGTGTTATTCTCGACGACAATAACGTCGGTGTTGTTAGTTGTGGAGATGGCAGGTGGCATGATTTCAAATTTGTTGTATATTGGATTTAGGAAGAAGAAGTATATGTGCTGGCGGTCTGATGAAAATTTATGAGAGCGACTAATGTTGTGAATAGCATTGCAAAAAATTATTGCAATGACTTTTGCTACCAGGGTCACTCTAGGTCCTCCTCAGAAAGACCCGCGACACTAATGCCATTATTCATCTCATTCATATTCTAATCATCACATAGTTGGATATCATCATTATCATCCATCTCGTACTCGACTCTTCGATCATTATTCTATTACTATTATTGCATTGTAACAATACTATCACCTCTATCTCGTCTCTCACACAACATATCATGGAAAACAAACATCACGCTGTCATCTCCTTAATAGTAATAGCATTATTGCTCTCTATCGTCCTCATTAGTTGCACCTATCTCAGTTTCAACAATAGTCCTCATATCAATGAGCAGAATCATGATCAGTCCACTACTCATCAACGACAATTAACAATTGTTGATCCAAAGACAGTCCATCTTCGATCTAGTTCTCCGCTGACTACTCTGGTAAAATCTGATGCAGAAGATCTGCAAAGTAGGCATCAATGTCCATTGAGAGAGCTACCAGATATTTCATCATGGCAAGCACCAGAAGGGTTTAACAGGCCAAGGCCAAGCAGAATGTACCATTCAGAGTGGGATAACAACTGTTTAAAGTTTGAATGTGATCGTGATATTGATCGCTGTGATACAATGGAACTAACCAACTATGATGATCCCTCATCAAAACCATGTTGTGTTCATATACTGCGTGATATGGCTAAAGCATTTGATGATGTCATGTGTGAACTTGGATTGGAATACTACGCCTCGTATGGTATGCTTCTAGGTCTAATTCGTGCCGATAAACTCATCCCGTGGACAGCTGACAACGATTACATTGTTACTAAGCAAACTATCTCGGCTTTACTTGCATTATCTGAAGAGGAAAAGCAAGTATTCACCAAACATGGCATTTCCTTCTTCTATGATAATAATTTGTAAGTATGATACTTATGTTGCTTTGTGTCTTTTTGTTTGTTTGTTTATTGTTTGAGTATTCTGGCCTGATAGGGTTTGATGTTTGCTCCTCTCATATTTATAAAGCTATCGTGTATGTGCTGCACCTACCTTCGCGGAAGGTAAATTGGCATCGTCCTGGACTACAACTAATAAAAGTGGGCGCTACGACAATAATTACCCCTATGCCGATGTATTTGTTGCAGAAGAGAAGGATGGGTATATGGTTGATCAATTGAATTGCGCACATCCTATCGAAGTGTTCAAACCAATTGTTTATAAACCAGTTTACAATGGTTCCTTTCATGTAGCCGTTCCTCACAATCCGCAGGAAGTATTGGCTGGTGCGTTTGGAGATGATTGGAAAACTCCTGATAGCGGCCATAAGAACCATGGTAATACGAAATGTCAATCAGGTAACATCCAGTTTACTAATTAGGCGAAGGAGAACTGATGATACCACACTGAGGAGTGTAAGGATGTAGATTAGTAAATATTAACAGAAGTTGTCGAATGTAGTCATCGCTTTGATGGTGGTATTGTCGAATGCAGTCATCGATCATCTCTCTAATGGTGGTAAAACCCTAGTATCTCAAATCTCGACTTTTCATTTTCAACCATCACATGAAGTATTGATATGTGGCCAATAAACTTTGTAGCCCATGCGGCGGTGTTATCAATCATGGCAACTAAATGTATAATGTAATAATAATATATCGATACCAATGAGCGGCGGTGGCTGTATGATTGCAATTATTCTCTGTGAAATCTATTAAAATTAAGTTGTCGACGTCGAGAAGATGGTGCACAAGATGTGTTCAAAATCAAATTTCTGTAAAATGATAATACTATGTATGATCCATAACTACCAGCCTGTTTAGAGAATCTCCTATGAATGACTCTGTTGAATCTCTTGAGCTCTTTTTGTTTCATAGTTGTTAAGATTCACATTAGTTTCATTTGTCCTACTTACGTGAGGTTGTATCGCCAAAATATATTATTGATTCCAGGTTAGAGATTATGAGTTTTGAGAGACCACGCACAACTCTCCTTTGCTCTGTTGGCCAGTAGCTATATCAAGTATATCCTATGCAACGGATCGTATCGGTGGCTCGATATAATAATAATAATTTGACTTCTAATATATTCCGCAACCCTTCTTTAAAGAAAAGTTTTCTTTGCAATAGATTGTTGCAATCAAGTCGAAGTTACTCGGCACTTAACATCAGTAACTTGTCAAGCAATCATCATTTGTTTATCAATAAACAATCTATCATCCAAATCAACAGCAAAACCATGTCTACAAATACATCATCAACCAATGACGCCGCTGCCACACAAGATACCACATCTAACACAAAGGATACCACCACCAACAATAACAACATACCATCAAATCATCAACTAATAACCGAGGGATCAATATCAATGCTATATCCTGTCGTTGAAAATTCTGTCTTTTACAATCCAGTACAGGTACAAAATCGTGATTTATCTATATTAATGATAGGGATGTATACTGAACGACGTATTGAACGATTATGGCGTGTTAATAAAAAGAAGGAAGTGAGAAAGTTATTGTTGAATGAGTTGGATATGAAAAAGAAGAAGGAAGGGAATGAAGATGGAGATACCAAAGAGAAGAAGAAGGAGACAAAGGAAGATCGTAAGGCAAGGCTAGCGCAATTTGAATTAGATATTGATGCACAGGTTGAGTTGGCAAAGAAATCTGTTGATTTTACAAAGTTGACACTTGAATCATCCAAATCTATGCCTTCCAATGGTGACACCAACAGCACCACAACAACAAGCAATGATTGTACTATACACGGAGTATCAATCTTTGAAGCATTGGCAGCATCAGGATTGCGTTCCTTGAGGTATTGGAAGGAAGTGCCAGGAGTACGGTCAATTATTGTGAACGATCTCGATCCGGTAGCTATTGATATGGCAAGAGAAAACGTTGGTAGGAATGGCATGAATGATGTATTGGTTTCCAATGATGAAGAGGACGGTACTAGCAGCTTTGCTCTACGACCACACGGTATACGACTACAAGCAGGAGACGCAACACATGAGATGTACATGTCACGACGTCCACCAAAGTTACATGCCGATCAATGTAATCCATCACAATTACAACAAAAGCCACAATATGATGTTATAGATTTGGACCCATATGGTAGTGCCGCACCATTCATTGATGCTGCCATGCAAAGTATAGTTAATGGTGGATTATTGGCAATAACTTGCACTGACATGGCAGCCTTGGGCGGCTCGCATCCTGAAACATGCTATGGACGATATGGATCATTTCCAATCCAACGTTCGGGATATTTGCAAGAATTGGCATTAAGGATATTATTATATCATGTTAGTATTGTTGCTGGACGGTATGGTCGGACTATTAAACCGGTATTGAGTGTTGGTATGGCTTTTTATATACGTGTGTTTATTGAAGTTTATGATGATAAGGCTGGGGTAAGTGTCATGTTATTCTATGATACTTTGGACAAAGAGATTGTCTACTCACACACAATTTTGATTTTATCAACATCAGGTGAACAATCTATCATTGAACCATGGACATTTGTTTCAATCTGCTAGGTGCTCTTCATTTCATGTAACACCCATTGGAACGAACGAGTATGTGTCTACTCAATGGCAACAGAAGAACAGTGAACAAGCAGAGGGTAGTACTACGGATAAGAAGTCAAGACCATCCAATGTCTATCGTAACGGAAGAGCCCCAACTGGAGAATGTGAGACAGGGTCAGCATATAAGATGGCTGGACCGCTATGGACTGGACCACTTCATGATATGGATGTGGTGAATGATGCAATTGGTAGATTGGAAGTTGCTCAGACAAATAATGGTGTAAACCCCTCCGGTGGTACGCCTATGCATCCTCTTCATACAGCCACGACATTACATGGACTACTCATTTCTGTGAGTGAGGAACTACCAGATACTCCGCTTTATCATTTACTTCCAACACTTTGTAAGACCGTGAACAGTCCCGCCATACCCATGAAAATGTTCAAAGCTGCACTTGTGAATGCAGGGTATCGTGTAAGTGCCTACCACAAGGAACCACAGGCAATCAAGACTGATGCTCCTAATCATGTAGTGTGGGATATTGTCCGAGCTTACTGCAAGGAACATCCTCCACATAAGAAGAAGGAGTCGAAGAAACATCGTGTGGGTGAAGAACAGGGAAGTCAATCATCTAATCACCAATCGTATGTTGACATTGCATCCAAGATACTATCAAAAGAGATGAGTACCAATGTTGATTTTACTATACCCAAAGGATTCGAGAAGGATCGGAAGAAGGCGAAGAGATGGGCACATAATCCAGAGCCAAACTGGGGTCCCAAGGCCGCGGCCAGTGGGAAGAATAAGAGGAAGCAGGATGGAAAATCAGCTGTGGAAGAACCTAGTACAAAGCAGAGTAAATCTTAAAGTCTGTGTTTACAACTGATATACTTATACTATGAGTAGAATCATTCAATGAATGCCCACCTCTCCACGAAGATACTCCAAACGGTGAAGTATCTTCAGTCAAGATACTCAGTCGTCAAGATACTTCGGTCAGTCGAGATACTTCCTTACTCCGAGGATACTACAATCAAACCTCTAATTATGGACATGGTATGATATGTGCAGAGGAAGGTAAGCACACTGGGGGTGCTTCCATTTTGGACAGTATCGAGAGGAAGACTTCTTGATCTTCCGTGACATTTTTAACTTTTGGTGGTACTAAATTTCAAATTGCCGCCGCTCGTCAACTACCCGATATCAAACTGAGACGACCACAACACAATACATCTCCTCTTCATACTCTTCAGTAACACTCTTAGTGATATTATCTACTTCATACACAGTATAAGTGTCTACTTACACAGTGGCCGCCAATGTGCTATGACGTGAACATAAGATGTGTGCATTTTTTGTTGCAATTTTGAGGATATTAATTGACTACCGACGATATAAACTAGTATAGCTAAGCTAATACTTAACGATGATATATTACATTGATGACTCTCTTTCTCCTGCTACAGTTCAATCTATATACAATGAAGTGATACACATACACTTCTTTCTCGTAAATTGGCGTGTTTTTGTATCGAATCAGTTGAAAACGTGATACCGCCTCTACCACTACTTTCACACACACTTTATACTCATAATATTTATCTTTCGATACTTAATTATACCTCCAAAGCTTTATACCTATGCTATCCCTTACTGCTTCCCGTGCTCTCCAGAGCACCCGTCTATTGGTCGATATGTCGACTCCCTCTTGGATGAAGGGCACCTCATTCCAATTTTGTGTTGATGCATACGTCGGCATCTTTATGTTTTGCTTTTCCACTTTATATTTGTATTGTCTCGTTACACTTATTATCTCTACTTTTACAGAAATCTCCTAAGAATCCAAGATGATCCACCGGCACCATTCGTCAGATGTCACCCCTACTACAAGTTCGAAGAATGATGCTACTACTACCACCGATGCCGATGACGAAGATACCTCCGCCGATAATACCGTGGAACAGTTCTTCGATGCCAAATACAGTCACCAGATGTGGATGAATGAGTTGCTCTTAATCTACTTTAAGTATTCTATTCTTTTGCATCAAAGGTTCATCCAGTTTTACCAAGCCGAGTTTATTGAAGAGACGTTGGGATATGTAAGTACCATCATGACACATCAACCTCTGGTATGCCACAACAGTCTAATCTTCTTCTCTTCTTCCTCCCCACCACTACACAACTATACAGGCTTTTGATAAGGAATCAAGATTAATCTTTGAACGAAATGTATTCTACGAATGTTCAGAACATAGCGGACTAGAAGTTGCCAAGTTTGAGGATACTCTTGCAACACTTCCATCCTCTGCATTGCAACCTGCACCTCTTCCATCCATTTTGAAGACTGTCAAGAGCAACGAGAAGAATAAATCAAGACGTGTCAGTGTTGGATTGCCTGTTTACTATGATTACTTCTCCCGATACAACAACCAAGATGTTAAGAAGTATATGGCAGACATGAGCCATTGCTATCGTCATACAAGCAAGGTTGCGAAGCAAGAGAAGCATTATGTCCAAACAGAAGCTGAGAAATGGGCGAACCACATCCTTCATCGTACTGGTAGAAGTGTACTTCCTACTCAACTTCATCAACCTTTCAATTGCTGTCTCGATCCAGCTGCTCATGAAGATTTGACTGCCTTCATTGATGAATGCACAATGTTGAAAGAAGAATGGAAGCATGCCGCTACTACCATTCAGTGTGCATTTAGAGTTCCACCAACAGCATCATCTACCAAGCTTTCATTGTGGAAGAGTCTATATCAAGAGAAGATCAAGTCTGTCGTTGAGGAGAAGAAGATCAAGCCCGAGTCCAAGCCTGTAATTGTTGCCACCAAGCTTCGTATATTTAAGCCATCCATTAACTCCAAGAAGAATCGTGCTGATCGTAAGACAACATTGTCAAGCATGAGGAAGAACAAGAAGGCTGCCAATCTAGCCAGACGACGTGGACTTGCTACATCCATCCAATTAGTTCAAGTTGTACAAGATCAGCTCATCCTAGCTGTACCCTCCGCACCCATCAAGAAGAAGAAGAAGTCTATCACTACTTCCAAGTTGAGCCGACCTATCAAGCTTGAGCCTGCATTTGAGTTGGTTCAATTCATCAGTATCCTCTCCGAATGCGCCTTGTCATCCATCCCTGAAATCGACGAACCAATTGAGATTACAAGTATCCTCAAGACATGGAAGTGCAAGCTTCTCCCCATCATGGAAGTTGATGAGCCCGAAGAGATCAAGGAAGAAGCAACTACCACTACTTCATCTGATGCTTCCGAGACAGCTCAGCCTTTTCAACTTGAGCAAGATGCTGAGGCCGAAGATATTGAGTTTGGACAAGCAGATGAGCCACTAGTCGACTCGGATGCCATCCCCGAGGCTACTCCCGAGTCAATCCAGTCCCCCAAGAAGCTGCAACGCCGCCGATGCAAGGCAGTCAAGTCATCGTTAGACGGACATTATTGGTTCGTATCATCAAGCAGAAGAAGAAGGAAGAGCAGCAGAGTTAGAAGACAGCCAGACTTCTTCACTCCTTCATGAGCCTCTAGATGGAGAATCGTTCTTCCATTTCCCGATCTTCTTACCTCAAGACTTTCTCCGAGACAACATGATCGGTACAATAACTTACTTCACTAGCTGAAACGCTAGATATATGAACGGAAGAGCCTACTACGGAGTGGAAACCAGCCGAGAGTCCAGACAGGAGGCGTCTCTTCCAATCATTCACCCTCTATCAATATCTCCAAGGTACCGAGCCATTTTTTCTACACTATCTCAAGTTTCTGTCGTCCTCTGGTTCGTTGTGGGAGATTGTCTAGTTGATACTACTCAGGCAAGAGTTGATCGTTGTTGAGCCCCAGTCACTTCCAACCCATCCTTAGGGGGGCACCGTCTTCGTCCCTTTTTGCATGAGTTTAACCTTCCATCCATTCATCCTACTGGGGTCTCTTGCTACGGAGCTAGAGACATCCAGTCCAGTCTTAACTTCACTAGCTGAAACGCTAGATATGATAGATATTGAGTCGGAACATCGGTTTATGTCGGAGTTGATTGGAGTTAGATATAGCTAAATGTATAATTTCACATTACAACTTACCTCGGGTGGAATCTCATCCTCATGAGCATAATGAATGAGTGACATCAGCCCCTCCTCGGGTTGATAACCCTTGTGACGGGTATCAAAGCACCAATAATATACCAATACCAAAATAGTCAAATGGTCTGACTACTCAATATGGTCTCCCCAGGCCTTAAAATCTAATATATCCTGCGAAGGACGAATAACAATCAATATCGACACACCCCACTTTATCTCAGGTCAGTAAAGACCTCCCAAAACATCCAAGGTCACGGAAGTCACTATAATGTGCCGCAAGACCTTAGACAAATAACTCCTGTCAGTTAAGACAAACAAAATCCTGCGACGCATGATCTTAGTGCCTTAAGGAGTAAGAGTACCTTCGGGGAAATGAAACCTCTGTCGCCGTAGGGAGTACTTGTAGAGGAAACCGAAACTGCCTGATCCGCATGCTATCGCCGGGGTTATCCACGATGTGATGAACGAGTAAAATCTTCTGACCTAGAGCCCACAAGAAGAAGCAAAGCCGTAATAGCACAATGGCGTATTCAGTGCCAAGATGACAATTCCTATTTGCCTCCCGTATATCACTCCTTCATGGACTTTATGCTCGGTGTCATCGGACATAGACTGAATATAGGAACCAACTCATTGACTTGAGTGTACAAGTTGGACGTATAATAGCCCAAACTGGACAGATATACACCTGACAGTTGTGGAATAACGTTCCCTTGGATTAGCCTCTTGTCTGGCAATCTATCTAGACCACCTTCTACTTTTGGAGAGTTGTCTTTGGTTCGTGGTGATTGATAGGCCGCATAGTAACTTCTTCGTCATTAAACTTGATGTCGATCATCCCCGGCCGCGTATCTTCTCTGCCGCTGCCTTGTGAGTGATCATCTACGGCAACCTCGGAGAGTTGGAGCTGCTATCTACATTTGAGGTATCTGCCTTATCGGAAAGTATTATTTATATTAGTGGACATAGTCTACTCAGTATAGCCTATAGTGTCTTTGACGGGCAGGACCTTCCTAAGGGGGTATGCTGATGAGATACTAAATCATATCCATACAGTTGATTTTCAATAAGTAACTGCATCTGATTCGTATCCATACCTCTCTGCACTGCCTTGTTCCCCGTTGGCACTCAATCCATATAAGGCATCCCCAGCATGAAGGTCCAGTGTGCGACATTCGACCTGAGGTGTTGACTTGAGTGTCCAATTTGGACGTATATTAGCCCATGCTGGGCAGAGCATAGAATGTTGTGGAAGAACGGTCACCTTAGATTAACCTCTTGGCTGGCAATCTATTTAGATTTCCTCTACTCTAGACGATTGGCTGCATAGTCTCTCGTTAAACTTGATGCTCTTCCGCTGCCTTGTGTTGTGATCCAAGTTTCATCTTGGTGTCACTGCTCTAGGGTACCAAGATTGCTCTAGGGTACTGCTCGAATGAAGATAATATATCTGAGTCTCTTGTAGTGGAGGTTCGGCTGCCACAAACCCTGAGTTGTGCCGTTCCACCGCTCTTGCATCACTCTGAGTCATTAGATGGCCTTATCAGGAGTAATTACAGTCAAGGAGTAATCACAGGCACACCATAACAAACGGGAGCACTTCCGACAATGTATCGAAGTTTACATGCTCGTCTTGCTTTGGCTACACACTTTGCAAGGCTATGAGATGGTACGGTGTCGCCATCCTGAGATGGTAAGAGAAAGTCCTCCACCAATGTGAGGCAGTATCTATCAATGTCTCGATCAGTAACGTCCCACAAGTTACCAACGACGCAGGGTGCACCAACATATAGATAACTTAAGGCAATACCCTCAGGCTCGTAGTGCATCTTCTTATCGTGTTGTCGAGTAGTAGGATCGTTTGGGGTATTGACTGATTTGAGTTTGCCACTACTACATCCCATCAACACCACTGGAGCTCGGCATCCTCGGATTCCATCTTCTCGTTCTGTCATTAAATCTTCAACTTGAGATCTTGAGTAAGCCTTCTCCCCTCCACCATGGCCACAGTATAGGTACAAACCATTCTCTTCTGTCAAAGCCTCTTGCATGAATTCGGAGGGTGGCATTTCTCCTACTACTCCTTCCCAAGTCCATCCATTATTAGATGCAATTAAGTTTAGAGCCGAGCCTAATGTTGACGCGGATTCAGCCAGGTTTGATTCGGGATCTAGTACATATTTGACCTTTCTTGGATCTGCCATTGGTATAGTTGATGAATGAAGAACTTTCGTTTCAAGTAGAGTTGCCAGTACAAAGGAGAGGCAAGGCACACGAGTCACTGCCTTATTCGACATCATATCCATACTTTCGAAAGGAAATCTCAGTAAATGCTCATCAAGGACGAGGATTGTACATGGCTCATCTGATGATTGACCTTCTTCTACATCATTCGGATATTCGATGTGTCTCGAGCTTGCCTTTTCTAATTCACTACCGTTGAAGCTATCTTCCATTTTTGATAAAAGTAACTCTATCAACTCAGTCTTGCGCATCTTTTTAACATCCTTCTCGGCAATATCAAATGTGGCAAGCTTTGATTTGATCACTGCAACTGTTAGCTTTGTAAGCTCCGATCTTTCACTTTCCTTGTCAAAAATAGGACATTCTATGGCTACCGAAGCATCACAATCTGTAGTCTCGAACAACTTGGAAGGTCCCAAATAAGAGCATTCTGAACTGTCATCGTCATCATTACCATAAGAATTGTTTATTATCTCGTTCCTCCCAAACAATTCATCTGGAATCAATCGTTGCCTTATAAGATCATGGCCAAAGTATGCCTTTTCTGCATACCTTAAAAGTGTCTGAAGATCCTCATCAATGGAGTGTCTCTTCTTCCACCACTTCCGTTTTGATGATTCTTCGTTCAACTGCTCTTGGACTTCTTCGGTAATTCCATGCAACTGCTTTTGAGACCTTTCTATTATCTGATCAAGAGGTGTTAGAACATCACCCTGAATACCAATTTCATCATTATTATTTTCACAAGAGCCCGGAAAGATGCAAGTTGTTTCAATATGAACAGTCTTTTCTCCACTGCTACTTGTCGAAACACGAAGAGAGGATACCAATAAGTCCCCAGTAGGACATGTTACTATTGTTGCAATGTTCCAACTGCTTGGTAATAAAGAAGCAGAATCTAATAGTAATTGACCAACATTTTGAACTCTAGCCCCATGGTCAAGTGATTCGTCATCAAAGGCCTGGAAAGAATCGTGAACTTTTCCTCCCTTGAATGCACCACTCACAATGTTACGGGATGTACCTCCAACAGATATATGTATCAGAGATGCTGCAGTCAAGCCTGGCGTAGTCTGGCCATCTTTCGGGCCCGTCATAAGTGCAAGACATCTCAATATATTCTTTGTGAGGTTGTGTGAGGCTGGCGGTGCTTCAGATAAAGCATAATGAAAGAGCTTTCTTGCCTCGAGAAGGTTGGAATCGCCCAGACCGAGACTTGCTTCACCAGAGTCGATGGCATGATCATTCCACAATGCTTGAAGCTCTCCATTATCTCTTGCTTTCCTCAATTCAATCAACCCCAAATGGTAATAAGCTTCAGCATTACAAATACCAGATCCATACTTTGACGCTGTAATTTCTGCCATTATGGTAGATATCGAATTATCAGACGAGTTGCGGTATCTTCGAAGTTTCAATTCAGCACCAACTCTTCTTGTAAAGTAACTTAGTGGAACATTTGTATTAGCATCCTCTTGACTTGTGCATTTCTTTAGTTGCTTATATACCTGGGTAATGTAGGTGTGAGATTTAGCCGCATAAGATGGCAAACAGCTGCTAAACGAATCATCATCTGATAAAAAAAAGAGAGATTGAGAAGACATGAGAAAGATACGGCTTGGCAAGACAGCAAAGTTCGACAGTTTGAAAACTCACAGGCTAGAATGTTCTTTGACTTGGAAAGCATGTGTATGAACTCATCTCCATCAAGAACTTCACAATCAACACTGTCGACTAACGTGTCTCCCATTTTGTCTTCGGATAGTGAGAGGGCTTTAACTTTCAATAACGACCGAATAGGGCAAAGAATGGACTCATTTCTAGGGTATTGGCTAATCAATTTGATCAGATCTTGCAGATTGATGAGGGCAAACTTTTCTGTTGTCACGACTTTCTGCTTCAGAACAGCTAGTAAAGCACAATCTTCGGCCTTTCTTCTGATTCCGAGCAGGCAAAAGGCAACAGCAGATTGTTCATAGCATGACGTTAGCATATCGTCGACTTGGATTGCAATGTCATCCATAGACAAGCTATTGGAGTAAGATTTCTCAGAGCGCATGTACCGTACTAACTCTCTACATTGATTGCGACACCAATCAAGGTATTTGATTGCGTCAGTAGGCCGTCCTGCATCAAGGCTTAACTTGGAGTGAAGCATGAGCATCATCGTTATGAATAATCGCTTCTGAATCATGTCGTTAGGGCATGTCGACTCTTCCTCATCATTGGGTTCCGACTCTACTTCCATTTCTGACTCGATACATCTAGATACTTGGTGCAGTGATCCATTTAAATCAACAATCAGTTTACTGCTTCGATCTGGATTTACTGTTTGGGATAAAAGGTTCAAACATTGTAACATTGAGTTCACTTGTGGATCGTCACTGGAAACTTCTGCTCCGTCCATGTGTTCATTGTACAGAGTCACCATGTCATCAAACTTCGCAGAAACCAAAAGGAAGCTTGAAGCTACATCAAGAGGGTGTTCTGTTTGTTCAACAAAAGAGTAAACTTTCTGAAGCAGGACAAAGCATTCTGTGGCTGAGACTGTATCACTATGATATGTGAACCAACCGAGCAGTCGTTTCAATGTGGATATCAATGATTCGACAACTGCAGAATAAACTTCCTCCTCCTCAGCTTCACATAACTGATCAACGGCAAGCCTGAAGAAGATACACAAAGAATCAGAATCATAAACTTAGGTATATATGAATAGAGTTTATTCTTCCACATATCATACTACTCACCTGCAAGTTACGAGGGTCTGAATGTAGTTTGTGGTTTGTTTTGATCGATATTGGACACGGCTAGACTCACTAGCCTCGGATAGTTTGGCAAGATAAAGATGCTCTTTAAGGATGGCATGGTGGAGCTGTACAGCTGCCCATTGAGTAAAGAAACAAAGGTCCTGTACACTTTGACCTTCGAAAGAATCAGCAAACTTCTCCTCTGTTTGCTGTATTTGAAGACATGACTCTTTGAGGAGCTTGTATTCACGCTTCTTCTTTGTAAGTGGACTCTTGCATAATACCCATGAAGAATGCCTTGAAAAGTACAAGAGCCGCAAGTCGATGAAGTGCGATGTGAAAGTTATATGTAGAGATGACGAGATAACTTGAAGCAAATCAGCATCAATAACATCACCAAGCCTTTTCGTCTGAGCGTGTATGAACACTTTTAACTCGTCGATAAGGTGGAAATATAGCTTATCATCCTCGTCATTAGGGAGGTTACTCTTCATGATCTTCATTGTTGATCTAAGTACCTCACGGATAACATCTGCTATTTGAGATGCAGATAATTCGTTCTCGTACCGCGTTTGATTCCAAACAGCACAATGTAATAGCTTTGATAACCGTATGTCAGATAAACCACTCTCATCTGATGCTGAAGATGTGGCCACAGACAAGATTTTGCCCATTAAAGTGTTGTTAATGGTCGATGAGAATGAATCACCATCGTCATCAACTTGAGATGATTCCTTCTTGGATGGGCTTTTGCACTCAATGTAGGCGCGTACCAGTCTTTTTATTATAGGGGACAGCACATCGGTGGTACTATCTGTCTCTGATCTCACACTTAGAACAGTGCTATCTGGGAAGAGAAGTATCTCTTCTGCTGTAGAGTCACCCTCAGGACGTTCCTCATCTGGTGATATTGCTAGGCTCTCTATTGCACACCATGCTGCCATTGCAAGGGCGGCACATGATTGGACGTTGTTATTATTGGCCTCTAATGCAGACGATAGGTACATGAATCGACTTGATGTTTGATATGAAGTGAATAGCTCTTTCCCCTCAGCCTTGATTGCCACCTTTGTCATGATTTCTGATGCCAAGATGAGAGGTTGAATTGATGCCTGGTTCTCTTTTCTATCAAATCTTCGTTTACCAACAAATGTAGCAGCCTGAGAAAGAAGAGGTTGAACAGCTATTGAGCATACACATTATAGCAATCTTGATACTGATAGACAAGCACGGCAAACTCACCTTTGCAAACATTTCAATTGCAACTATAGACGGGGCTTTCCTATCAACACTCTCATTATCAAGTCGACCAAGCTCCTTGACTAAGATTTCATAAGCTTTACTCAACTGTAAATCGGCTTTGGCGGTGTAACTTTCCTCATCCTTGTCATTATCAGGGAGCATTGCTGCAGCTATATCATAGAGAGATGCCGACTTGGCACAACAATCTGCATATGATAGTCGAAAGTTTAAACTCCGAGATTGATCCTTTGTCAATCTTGATAACTTGTACTCGAGTGGGGCAAGACATTGTCCAAGTACTGATGCCAGTATACCAATAGATGATCCTTTTCTTGTCTGTGATGATTGCTGTTGTGTGGATGCAATAAGGCCAGTTGCCTCCCTCTGTAGATTGAGCATCATTAACATAGACCTACATCTATTCAAACTAGTCGGTGAACAATTGGTGTTGTTGATAATAATTGACTCGAAGTTGGATATAATGCGTTCACAATCCTCTTCCTCATCGTGTAACTCTTTGTGATCATGGCTTTGTAATCTATAACGTGCCTCAAGAACTAACTGTACTATTGAATATGTTACGGAGCTAACCGCTGATTCGATACTTTCACTGCTACTTCTCTTTGCTTGTTTACTACTATCTAGGATTGGCACCCTCTGCCTAGTATCGATCGATGATGTCAACCGCCATTGATGTATTAATCTATAAACACAGTATTCATAATACGAAGCAGGCAGTGATGATGATGATGATTCAAATAGATGTAGTGCAACACTATCAAGTTCATCCCCAGCTACACGATGGAAATGCAATAATGCCCTTTTCTTTTTCTTCATTGATGACGACTCGTTATTACCACTCGCCCTATTGTTGGCAGTGGGTGATGTAAAGATACTTGTAGTCTTTTCAAACATTCCAACAGCTTTTATTGATGACGATGCTGCCCTGTCGAACAGGGCATATAGTTTCTTAACACCTGACGACGATGATGATGATGTACTCTTCTTGTTCGTCAATAAGCTCGGATACTTGGTATATATCACATTCAACACTTGTGTAATAAACTGTGTACCCTCGCTTTGTAATTCTAAACAGGACATTCTTAACAGCTCTTGACTTTCATTCTTGGTACTACTACTGCTCATAATGTCTTCAACATGTCGTGCACCATCCCAAAGTAAACGAAATGCCTTCTTGACATGTCGTACTGCGTCAACATTGAATGAACCCCCCTTCTTCTTACCACCATCACTACCGTCAACCTCAGTCGAATTAAGGGAATGTAACATACAAGGTAATACAACACTCTTCATCGCTTTAACAAATGAAGGCGGTGACTCATTATACTTTCCAGAAGTAGTTTCATGTAATGTAGTTTCAACAAAGTGGAATTCATTTGATATTGTCAATCCCTTCTGTTGCTTGGTACTACCACTATCATGAATTGATACTAACGAGAGATATAATAGTGATGAACAGATGCATAATCCACTTTCCATTATTATCTTGACATATTGTTGTTGCTGTGGCGGTGTGTTCTTAGAGCTAGACTTTCCATCTATCAAGGTGGAGATTGGTATGAGTTCATCCCAAACTACTCCACCCTTACCACCCTTATTCTTCTTTGATACCTTATTCTTATTCTTACCACCCAATAATACTAATTGTAAACAATTACTTAATCCTTCGTAGGCAGCTAAACACAATAAAGCATATTCAACGACAATTGTCTTTTTACCCTCATTACCCTCGACCGAAAGTGATTGATATAAATCATGACATGCATCACCACTAATGACTATACAATGGTAAAACAGCTTAATAATCACCTGTAAAGTGCTGTTGTTATCCTCTGATTGAACAGTAGATATAATTGACCGTAGTGAATGGATTGCTAGACGTAGTAGTGCTATATCCAACTTATTATCCTTCTTCTTGGCCTTGTCCTTCGACTTATCCTTCGACTTATCCTTAGATGAAGAGGTGGAGGTTAGCAACTTCAAACAACACTTCACAATATCAATTAACTTATTAACATTCTCTTCTAATACCAACATTCCCTCCTTAACTTCTTTACCTTCATAGGATGTAGTTGATATTATATCAACTAATGTGTTATTGGTAGTAAATAGTTTATTAATTAGTGTAATTTCCTTAGATGTTGATGATTGTTGTGAGAGAGTTTTAATTGCCTCTTTTAATAGTTTGTTGTTATCACTATCTTTGTTTGCTGTTATTATTGCGGTGGTATTGGTAGTATAGGGTGGAAATGGTATGGGTGTATATTCACTTGTAATTTTAGTTGATGGTGCACCACTACTAATTTTATAATTAATGGTATCTGTAGCAAGTGATATCTGCGCCATGGAATTGTTCAATTCATCCATTGATGTACTTCCCTTCTTTTTAGTAGCTGCAGCCTTATTAGTATTATTGGAGGAGGTACCCTTACTTATAGATGAACCATCCTTTTTACCGTTGCTTGAATTTTCCTTTTCATTGGATTTAGTAGTAGAGGTCTTCTTACCACGGCTGCTGCCGCTGCTGCTGCTGCTACTCTTAGGTCTACTACCACTCATTTTCTTACCCTCACTCATATCGGTTTTGTTGGTATTAGTATCGGTTGCAAAGGAGTAATCATCTTGAGATAGGTTATCAAATTGTTGTTGTTTGGCAGGTGTTTTTGATGTTGTTGGTTGTTTACGTCTCCGTGGTTGGCGTGCCGGTGTTTTACCACCATCCTCCGGCGCTAATATAGATGATTTAGCTGCTCTACGTGATGCCATGATAGTGTTAGTTCTGAGGAGCCTGAATTGCTAATACTAGCGCCAGCCGAAGGTAGGTGTCTAACCACACTTTACATGGCGCGGTATCCTAGTTAGTTAGTTAGTGACTTCAAGGCGAGGCCGCGCCAGGGTGGCAAATGCAGCTGATGTTGGTCGTTGAGATAGTCAAGAGTTGTGGTGTGGTGGTATTGTTTGAGGGGTTGAGAGAATGATTGAGGGGCGTTATACACTGCAATTTCAATAGAAGCCTGTTGTGGGCATTTTATAAGTTATTAGAAAATAGTTTTGAGTTGATAAGTTGCAACAACATACAGTTTACACCGTCAGTGTAGTTCGGTATCAGTTTTATCGTTGTCGTGATATATCAATATGACAACATCATTAGAAATTGAGGCACGGCTTGATAATTTACTTTCCAATGCCCAAACAGAGACCGAAAACATTGATCTATTTGCACCCATCATCGACGCCGACAGAGAGGAATGTCCTATGCCTTCTTCCGTTTCCCATTAGAATGGATAAACGTTCATTTTTTATAATAACTCCATTTATTCATATCTTTGCCCAATATACTACTTTCCTTAGATGTTATTGCTGACAGGTCTCGTTCGCCTATCATCTTTTCACCAAGAAGAGACCAATGCAGTAAATGGAATCAGTAATAACAAAGGCACCATCTTATTCCCCATGAAAATACCGGCATCCGACGAAGACGCCTCATGTGTGCTATCACTACCATCTTGATCATTTGCAGTGATATCGTACTCAATAGAGTCAATCCAACAAGCTTGCATAAATCCCAGCAAGGTAAGTTCCGGATCAATCAATACCAATTCGTCCATATTCGTAACATTATTATCTAATAAGAACTCTTGTGTAACCAATTCAACTGGAATTTCAATATCATCTCCTCCTAGATCATTACCTGATGCTGAGATTGCAACCATTCGAACTAATGCCGCCCCAATGGCACGCGGATCAACACCTGCCGTAGCCTTCCAAGGACTATCTGGCTTGGTCATTACTTGAATGTCGTCATTATTAATATCGGCTCCATATACAGCTGTACCATTTGAAGATGTGGCTTGAAGTGCCTTGACCGTATTAACACTTAAATAATCCCAAGGAGCATATATAAAGTCCACCTCAACTTTTTCGAGAGTAGCGGCAGCAACCAATTCTCTTTTGATAGCAGACTGTAATCTCTCAGGTGTACCATAACTAGCAGCTTCGTCAACAAAGAATACTTGTGTCCAATTGTTTGCAGTCTTCATCTCTTCCCATACTTTGTCCCGATCAAGTAGAGGAGCGAAGGCTAAATCATTAACATAGCCCACATTTTTATTCATACCCTGATTTAATAGTGCTTGGTTTAATACTTCTTGGGCCATCTCTTTGTTATTTTGTTTTGTTAATATATGTTCGGGCTGATGAGGTGTACAATTTTTGTGTATGGTATAGAAGATTAGAGATGATAACGAGATGAGTACACATCATATTATGTGTATACTTGCAATACATTAAAACAAACTTACTGCACACTTATCGCCCCTAAAATCAAACGAGACAACACTCTTAACGTTGGTAGTATTTAATGCAGTATCAATGGCATCACACAATAAGCCAGCATATCCATCAACTGTTAAAATACCAATAGTATTGGGGTCGTTGGCGGCATCAAGTATTTTTTGTGCCATGATACTATCATCACCATCTGATTGAGATATTGCAACTTTTACTTCATTCTTTGAATCAATCTTTGCAGCTTGCAATTTAGCACCCTCGAGAAGTTGTGTAAAGAAATCACCGGTAGTAATACTCATTACAACATGAATGGTCGATTCATCGTTGGCAAATACTGGGGGTGTGGTGCATGTTGGTTGTCCTCGCCTTGGACAGTGGTGGCAGCGAGAATTGACAGCAAGATGTTACGGTATAGGAGCTTCATAGTATACTTAATAATAGTAATGGGATTATAATTGATACAATCCTATAAAATAATATAAATAATATAGGACGTATCACGTATCGGTGGCGGCTTAGCAGTATCATTCAATTTTTTACACTTTAGGTCATAGATTGCGTGATTCTAGGTATGAACCAACTTGAACAAACCACTATTATTCTGTGAGGGTTTGAAAGTATTGACCGAGGAATATTAATGCTGATGAATCAATAGTTTACTCCGCACTGAAATCGGTTTTGTTATTTCCAAACTTACAATAGAGTGAATAGGCGTGCATGCAATCAGTGTAGATAGTATACTCTGCTGCGGTGAGCTCTTGGTATTAATGACATAGTTTATCGGCAGTAAATAGCTGCTTTAACCAAAGCATATGCAGTAACAACAACACAACAAGAAGATATGGGATCATCAAAAAAGAAAGAAAGAGGAAAGCAGCGCAAAGAGAGAAACAAAGCACTCTCCGCAGTGTCTCCTATTACAGTTGTTAAACTTATTCAGAATGGTGATGATTTTATAACCCGATATTATTGTTCTGGAAGGTGTAATATTTCTCGAGATAAAGTTGGTATGATATTGTCGTCGGTGCTTGGCTTTTTACAGCGTTGTGAAAATGAGAGTTTCAACGACGTACTGGCACCTTTACGCGGAGATTTGGTGTGTCCATCAATGTGGATCAATGTGCTATACCATGCAAGTGTGTTACAGCCAAGTTATAATTTACAAATAGCTCAAAGTATTGGACCTTTGGTAAAGTCTATGTGTGGAGATGTGAAACGTTTATTCTTTCAAAACAATAAGTATTGGCTTGAGACAATCCGTCTATTTTCGGGACTTGTTTGGAGTATGATAAGTAATGCAGAATCAGAAGTTATTGAAGCTCTTTTACATCATGAAGGATTACTACGATCAGTTGCACAATGGAGATTTTGGAATGAAGAAAACCGTCCCGATATTTTAGATGACTTAGATGAACATGCATGTGAAATTGTTAATGCAAGTGGTAGACAATGTACAACACTGTTAGTTGCTACTGCTACAAATCTTCGTGAAGCAATAGGAAGCACACCTATTGTAAATAAAGACTACACAAAGGACCTCAGGACCGATTCGTTTGTGTCCGGACTGATCACTGAAATAGCTAACAATGAAGAGTACGATGAAGAAGACGAGTCCACTCTTAGGCACCTCATCGAGGATGTTGACTGTGTTGATGGAGGTGTTATAGCTGACATGATATATTTTGGGATGCAATCAGAATATTACTACGAGGATGCTACACTTGCTGTAGAATTAGTTTGTACTATGTTGAAGAAGGGGACTGCAGTGAACAACGTACCAAGTGACACCCGGGTTGCTTGTGGTATCCGTAATAAGTTGATTCGGTTGTGCTTATGTTTTATCGAAGAGTTTGATGTTAGAGAGGGAGGTACAAAGACTCTCTTCCTTCATATTGAGAATACTTTCAAAGTCATATATGATGTAGCATTACACAAGAAAACTTGGAAAGCGATAAGACATGAGAGAATCGATATTGAGGAGAAGTTGGAACAGCTAGATGCAACCATTACACTTGATAGTAGCAAGAAGCTACTGGATATGGTTAAGGCTATCCTCGATGATTTAATTCTACGTGATGCCATGATATATACTCCGCTGCCGTCTTAATAGTTAGTTGTTAGCAATACATATCTAATACCCCCGTCAACAACCTTGTGTCAGTCAAATTGGCGCGCCGGGGTATGGTATCCTGGGTTTCGTTTTTTTCTTTTAGATAATTACAAACCTCAGAGTGTTATTGCTATGTAGCTTGGTTATATGCTGTGGTGCGGTATTGTTTGAGGGTTGAGAGTAGTAGTATTGAGGGTCGGTGCTGCTATTTCAATAGGATAGTTTTTGTCTGCGCTGAATGCTGAAGTTGGGCATTTTATAAGTTATAAGAAAATAGTGATAAGTTGCAACTTTCAATTGCAACGGACATACAGTCGGTCAACCATATATCAAGATTATGACAACGTCATTAGAAATTGAGGCACGGCTTGATAATTTACTTTCCACTGCCCAAACTGAGATGGCAGATGTTGATCTATTTGCACCGATCACGGATAGAGATGAATGCCCTATATGCCTTCTTCCATTTCCCATTAGAATGGATAGTCTTTCATTTTTTGCATGCTGTGGAAAGTATGTTTGCGTTGGTTGCACCTATAAAAACATGATGGTAGAAGCAGAGAAGGCAGAGAATGGTGGTGTACAACGAGAACACAAATGCCCCTTTTGTCGGCTACCAATAAACGACAAACAACTAAAGAAGTTAATAAAGAGAAATCATCCTCTAGCATTCATGCAAATGGGATATCATTACCAAACAGGGACCAATGGTGTGATACAAAGTGATTCAAAATCACTTCAAATGTTTATCCGTGCAGCTGAGCTAGGAGTTGCACAAGCCTTTGTAATGATAGGAAATGCTTACGCAGCGGGCGAGGCAGTCACACAGGATTTGTCAAAAGCATTAGAATATTATGAAATAGCCGCAAAGAGAGGACGTATACTATCCCACTATTATCTTGCTTTGTATCGTGAGAAAAGTGGTGACATTCAAATTAGTATCAAGCATTTGAAAGTAATTGCATGTGCAGGTTATCAGTTAGCAATGGATAAGCTGATGAATCATTATAGAAACAATTCAATATCAAAAGAGGACTTGGCTCAAACTCTGCGTGCATATCAGGCTTCAAGTGATCTAATGAAAAGTAAAGAACGAGATGAGGCCCAGTTAGTGCTAGCAAGCCGACATACCTGAATGGAGTTTGAAGGCTTGCAATAATCTTTCATAGAGCAGGGGGCAATCCGCAGTTCCGTGATTGCTGAGTACAAATCAGCTCTCTTGTTAGTCTCTAGCTGGTAGTCTAGATAACTCTAACTCAGTTTATTCATAACATCTTTGTCTGAATAATAAAGTACTACTCTTATACCATCCAGACTCAATGAAACCCCCTCCTGTTCATACCAAACCAATTCAATATTATCCAAGTGTATTCATCTACTCCTCTGTTCGGTCTCGTATAACTGTCTCATTACCAAAGAAGTCGAATCAGTAATAACAAAGGCACCACCTTATGACACATGAGACTACCGGCATCCGACGATGACGCCGTGTCTCCATCCTCCATGGATGCTGCCTCGTCCTCGGCTGCACTACTATCTTGACCATCTTGACCATCACTGTCACTACCAACAACAATAGAATCAATCCAACAAGCTTGCATAAATCCCGGCAAGGTAAGTTCCGGATCAATCAATACCAATTCATCCATATTCGCAACATTATTATCTAATAATAACTCTTGTGTAACCAATTCAACTGGAATTTCAATATCATCTCCTCCTAGATCATTACCTGATGCTGAAATTGCTACCATTCGAATTAACGCCGCACCAACTGAACGAGGATCAACACCTGCCGTTGCCTTCCAAGGACTATCTGGCTTAGTCATTACTTGAATATCATCGTTATTAATATCGGCACCATAAATTGCCGTGCCGTTTGAAGATGTGGCTTGAAGTGCCTTGACCGTATTAACACTTAAATAGTCCCAAGGGGAATAGATAAAATCCACCTCAACTTTTTCGAGAGTAGCGGCAGCAACCAATTCTCTTTTGATAGCAGACTGTAATCTCTCAGGTGTAGCATAACTAGCAGCTTCGTCAACAAAGAATACTTGTGTCCAATTGTTTGCAGTCTTCATCTCTTCCCATACTTTGTCCCGATCAAGTAGAGGAGCGAAGGCTAAATCATTAACATAGCCCACATTTTTATTCATACCCTGATTTAATAGTGCTTGGTTTAATACTTCTTGGGCCATCTCTTTGTTGTTTTGTTTTGTTAATATATGTTCGGGCTGATGAGGTGTACAATTTTTGTGTATGGTATAGAAGATTAGAGATGATAACGAGATGAGTACACATCATATGTGTATACTTCAATACATTAAAACAAACTTACTGCACACTTATTGCCCCTAAAATCAAACGAGACAACACTTTTAACGTTGGTAGTATTTAAGGCAGTATCAATGGCATCGCATAATGTATCAGCGTGTCCATCAACTGTTAAAATACCAATAGTATTGGGGTCGTTGGCGGCATCAAGTATGTTTTGTGTCATTTTAGTATCATCACCATCTGATTGAGATATTGCAACTTGTACTGAATTCTTCGAATTAATCTTTGCAGCTTGTAACTTAGCACCCTCGAGAAGTTGTGTAAAGAAATCACCAGTAGTAATACTCATTACAATGTGTATAGTTTGTTTATCGTTGTCAAACGGTGTTGGGGTGGTGCATGTTGTGTTGTCCTCGCCTTGCACAGTGGCGGCAGCGAGAACTGACAGCAAGATATTAGGGTATAAGAGCTTCATGTTATACTAATAATGATATACCTGTGAGTTATTGTGATTAGATGGTCAATGCAACTGCAACTACCATAACGATACTGAGTATTCAAATTTGTACTAAGCCTGTCAGCCATAAATTTACAGATAGCACTTTTTAAAACAGCACTTTTTAAAAATTTTCAGCAATTTTTAAACATTTTGAGCAATTTTTAATTCCAATATTTTTTTATTCCCACATTGAAACTTTTACGCTCGCTT
>Ga0214480_100321_pt1 | contig 24380 bp, 25 predicted proteins | sample M1_20Mar14CPVII9_3_FD_165042 | JGI IMG/M metagenome (GOLD analysis project Ga0214480, IMG submission 165042) | Marine eukaryotic communities from Monterey Bay, California, United States - M1_20Mar14CPVII9sort6BwellE17 | ecosystem: Environmental > Aquatic > Marine > Unclassified | place: USA... | reverse complement strand
TACAATGCCAAACAACCACTACTCTTGCAAGCCTACATCTCTGAGGTGCCACTTGATGGCCAAACATTGCCTGGAAGTGGGCAGAAATCGGAATCTGAGGCATGAAATCTGCCAACAAGTGGCTGTAAAAGTATGACAGAGGGCCTAAGAAATATGCTGGGAGTGTTCATCACTTTGCTATACACCCATACAATGCCAAACAACCACTACTCTTGCAAGCCTACATCTCTGAGGTGCCACTTGATGGCCAAACATTGCCTGGAAGTGGGCAGAAATCGGAATCTGAGGCATGAAATCTGCCAACAAGTGGCTGTATAAGTATGGCAGAGGGCCCTAGAAATATGCTGGGAGTGTTCATCACTTTGTTATACACCTATACAATGCCAAACAACCACTACTCTTGCAAGCCTACATCTCTGAGGTGCCACTTGATGGCCAAACATTGCCTGGAAGTGGGCAGAAATCAGATTTCTAAGGCATGAAATCTGCCAACAAGTGGCTGAAAAAGTATGACAGAGGGCCCTAGAAATACGCTGGGAGTGTTCATCACTTTGTTATACACCTATACAATGCCAAACAACCACTACTCTTGCAAGCCTACATCTCTGAGGTGCCACTTGATGGCCAAACATTGCCTGGAAGTGGGCAGAAATCGGAATCTGAGGCATGAAATCTGCCAACAAGTGGCTGTAAAAGTATGGCAGAGGGCCCTAGAAATATGCTGGGAGTGTTCATCACTTTACTATACACCTATACAATGCCAAACAACCACTACTCTTGCAAGCCTACATCTCTGAGGTGCCACTTGATGGCAAAACATTACAGGTGGGCGAATCTGAGGTCAATACGTAGATACACTTATATCAAGAACCCACCCCTCTCTCTATTATAATTTGCTTTACCTATCGTACCAACTGATATGAAGGTACCAACAAGCTGCTTTGTTTTATCTGTTGTAATATGCTAGAATCTACTACAACACTGATGAGGAAGTTATCGTCGCCCAAAATAGTTTGATTGTTTCAAATCGTAGTATATCTCTTGCACCAAACTCACAAAAACTATCCACACACATATTTTATTATTAAGTAGAGAGCAATATAATATTATAACGTACATTATTACATATATTCATATAATATGGCCAAGAAGAAGAAATCAAAAGACAAGGATGTACGGGGTTATTCACAGGGTAGTGTTCCTACAAATAACAAGTCCAATAAGGCACCATCAGTATCACAAAGGACACACACAGATATGAAAGAGTTGTTACATCAATTTGATAATGATGATAGCAACAATGCTAATAATTCTCATATATCTTCCCAAACTGCTATAGGTACGAGTAGCGTGTCTAATACTTCACAAGTAGTTGCATCCGATAGATTTACATCCCGTCTAACAAATATAATAACAACACTCGATACATTACAATTTGCACAATCTCACATTGAACAAGTTGTGAGGGCATTACAATATGATATAACAATCGAAAGTGCATTAGATTATTTATGTTTGAATATACCAACGATTGAATTACCTGCCTTGTTTACAGATGCTGAATTGAAACAAAGTTTAAGTGAGGTACAATCTGGTGTTGATAGTTTGTTAGTTGTTAGGAATGATAAACCTTCATCAACCACAGGTAACGCTGAAGGAGATAAGGATGGGAATGATATAGATTTGCAGACGAATAATATACTTATGGTTGATAACAATGCGATATCACAGGATGAGGATGGTGGTCGCAGTGTGCAGCAACAAACGGATAACACTGCAACAGATAAAGAAGAGGATGAATTAGAGATGCAAAGAAAAGAGGAACATAAGAATTGGTTACTTCAACAGTATGCATATGAAGATGAGAATGAAGGAGATGATTATGAAGGAGTTAATGATACTACCGCCGCCATTGATACGAATAAGGCAGCTAATGTATCAAGTCATCAAGCAATAGAACAAGATGACAAACCAGATACACAACCATTATCACCAGAAGAACAACAATTAGCAACAGCCGAAGCAACACTAAATGAATTACAAGCTGATTTGAATAATGATGCAAACAATTATATGCGATCCAAGGTTGAAATTAAACAATTGGCCAATCAAGTTAAGAAGATGAAACAAAAAGTTAACGGCTTGAAGAAGAAGGTTGAGCGGAGTAAAGCTTTACAACGTCAGCTTGTTGAAGGGAAGGTAGATGGCGAGAAGAATGGAAGTAGTGCAGTCGCAGTAGACAAGACAGACGTTGACGAAGAGGAGGAAGAAGGGCCGCCTCTATTTGATATGTTTGCAACAGCTGACGACAAAGAGGATGTAGCTGAAAAAGATGAAAAAACATTAGAGGACAAAGAACCTTATCAGCCAGCCAAATCATTAGATTTTACAATACCAAAAACATGGACGGGTGCGTTGCCGACAAAGAAGTTAGATGAGGTATTAAAGAAACAAAAGCTACCCCGAGCAAAGTATACAAAACTTCCCATGAATAGCGGATGCACATTATCAGTTACACTTGACAAGTCGAAAAAATCACCAACAGTACAATCATGGGAGGGAAAGAATATAGATTTTATCAAGGGTAGTAGTATCAAAGATTATTTGGCATTGCATGCCTTGTATAAACTTGATTCAAGTATACCACTGTATCAGATGTTTCCACCGGTGTTTCGTAACTTGTGGTTATCATGGGTGAATGAAGAAAAGGCCGAGAAGGATGATGCACAAAAGGCTGTGGATGACGCACAAAAAGAAAGAATTGATGGATTATTATCATTGATTGCTGATATGCATGTGTCTGATAGTAGGAAATCAAGTGAAGGTACTGTTCCTAAGGCATCTGTACAGGATGACGCCGATGAAGATAGAGAAGACAACCACGATGACATACTTGACAACTGGGATGACGACGACGACAATACTACCACAGACGACCTACCCACACCAATACCCAAACAATGTTCATCCAAAGGAAAGAAGATACAGGCTGATTTCATCAAGCGGCAATCTACTCCATCGTACCAAAAGATGAAGGCCACACGGGACAGTCTACCAATGTCATCCTATAGAAATACCATCCTTGACACAATGGCAAATAACCCCGTTACAATCCTATGTGCCGAAACGGGTGCAGGAAAGAGTACACAAGCTGCACAATACATCATTGAACAAGCCATATTAGATGGTCAAGGTGATAATGTAAACATTATATGCACACAACCACGACGAGTGGCAGCAACATCATTAGCTGAAAGAGTGGCCGATGAAATGTGTGACGAATTGGGCAAGTTGGTCGGTTATCAGATACGTATGGAATCAAAACGAAGTGCTCAGACTCGGTTGATGTTTTGCACGACGGGTGTGATACTTCGGAGACTACAAGATGATCAAAACTTAACAGGTATAACTCATGTGATCGTTGACGAAGTGCATGAGAGACAACAACAAATCGACGTTTTATTGATCATCTTACGTCAGCTACTTCAAACTACTCGGCCTGATTTGAAGGTTGTATTAATGTCGGCAACTATGGAAACTGAGCTCTTTACAAACTTCTTCAATGGTGCTCCACTTATTAGTGTTCCTGGTAGAACGTTTCCTGTTTCTAATTACTACTTGGAAGATCTATTAGATGCAACCGACCATGTGATAGAAGAAGGCAGTCGTTATGCAATTAGGGAGAATTATTATGGCGAAACGGCATCACTCATGATTAGTACACGTGGCGGCGAGAAGAGAAAGGAAAGAGTCGATCTAACCAGTCAAGTTGAAGCAATTGGAGTGTCGGATGCATATGCAGGCTATAAGATGACCACTCGAAGGTCAATGGAGAGGGTGAATGAAGAGATTATCAACTATGACCTAGTTGAAGATTTACTTAAACTTGTCACCAGTAAACAAGCAGGTATGAATGATACCTTGATAGCCCCTGATGGTGCTGACATGTCAAGTGGTAGTATCTTAATATTTCTGCCAGGCCTGGGTGAGATTCGTTCATTAATTGAACGATTGGAAGGGAGTAGATTATTCAGAGATCGTCAAAAGTTCGATCTGATACCCTTGCATTCCACATTATCCTCAAAAGATCAACGTCGAGCATTCCTCCCGTCAAAGCCTGGGTGTAGGAAGATTATATGTGCAACAAATATTGCGGAAACATCTGTCACCATTCCAGATGTTGTCTGTGTCATCGATACCGGACGTGTGAGGGAAGTTAGAAGAAACCAGAGGACTTCATCGTCCATGCTAGTGACGGATTGGGTAGCTCGTTCAAGCAGTAAGCAACGACAAGGCAGAGCAGGAAGAGTTCAAAGTGGAATATGTAAGTGAAAGTCTTCGTACTTGTGCAATCTAATGCAGAGTGTTATTTGTTAGTTTATACAGATATCTCAAATTTGCTTTCTACTTCTCTTCTTGCATGTCAGGCTTAAAGCTATACTCATCATATACCGCAGAGAGTATCATGAAAGCATCGAGCGAGCCTGAACTTCGAAGAGTACCCCTGGAGGAGGTTGTAATGCAAATACTAGCCAGTGGATTTGCTCAAAGTTGTGGCGACTTCCTATCCCAAGCCCCACAGCCGCCTTCCGATGACTCTATAAATGCTGCCATAACTGTGTTGAAAGATGTGGGTGCAATTGAAAGTGACGATACGACTTTAAAGTCAGAACGGCTTACTCCTCTCGGTCGACATCTAGCCAAACTGTAAGTCAAAAGAGTATGTGCATATGAAATGTATTCAATTACTGTTCACTCACATGATATCTCACCAATCCGCAGCCCTGTTGATGTAAAACTTGGGAAAATGTTGATATATGGCGCTCTTTTGAATTGCATTGATCCAATCGTTACAATTGCGGCTTGTCTATCTTCAAAGTCGCCATTTGCTGTATTTGCAAATGACGCTGCTGTAGCCAAGGCTAAACAAAAGGTCTTTACTGATCCCGACTCAGACTTTATGACATATTGTAATGTCTGGGATGCATACAGTAAAGCAGCCGAGGTATCAACAAGTGAAGCAAGGCGATTCTGTAATGATAACTACCTAAGCTTTGTCGCCCTACGAGAGATTAGTGAGGCTAGACGTCAGTTTATAGAACTGTTGATTGGTATTGGCTTCTTAAATGATATGGGAGGATCAAGGCGCATAGATTTCAATCAATTGAAGAAATGCAAGCACAATCGTAATGCCAAGAAAGTTGATGTGATAAGTGCAGTTCTATGCGCTGGACTTTATCCAAACATTGCTCATTTAGATCAATCTCCTTCACTGAACATTAGCATATATCATGGAAAGGAACAAATATACTTTCACCGCAACTCAACAAATGGCTCCAAGAAACGCTTTTCAAACTCAGAGAATTGGTTAGTCTTCCATGAAAAATTTGGTACAGCCACTAGAACATCTATATCTACTACAACATTTGTTCATCCTATAGCGTTGATTCTATTTGGTGGTTCAGTAGTTGTTAAGCATACAGAACGAACAGTTACTATTGATGAGTGGATGAACATTACAATGGCAGCTCAGACTGGTTGCATCTTGAGAGAGTTACGAAAGAAGATGAATCTTTTACTCCAAGGAATGATTGAGTGTAGTGCCGTGAATGACTCTGCCTTGATTGATGGTATTGTGAATCTCCTTGCATAAAAGGATAGGTGTGTAATTTTCGTAGTCACTAAGCTGTCTCCCTAAGTTATAAAGATATGGACTTTATATGAGTATTGACTAAATAATTATTTTTCTGGTCGCTCCAGTATCCAATCTTGACAAAAGCTGTCCTTGCTCCAATTGATGCTATACTTTTGTTTGTCATTATCATCCTTGCTACATTGTCCAGTATTAGTGCCGATACAAAACTTGTGCGATGTCTTTTGTTCCTTACCTCTCGCTAGGTATAACTTACTGTTGATGATTGTTTCCTCTTCTTCAAAGCATACGACGTTTTCAATGCAGTTCTTGTCAAGGAGCGATTTCCATTGTGCATTCTCACCACCAAAGTATACCGATCCATCCTCGAGCGAATTCATTGCTGTACTTGTTAGTATAACCCCAGGCTTTGCTTTGTTGATTAAGTCTATGTTGTCCGTCTTGCATAACGAAGATCCGTGCAGGAAATCACATTGCTTGCCATATGACTTGACGGTCTTACAACTATCACCGATCGACCTTGTTAATCGTTTACCAAAATAACTCCTCAATCCATAAAAGCTAGCCAATTGATAAGGTCGATCAAACTTGTCAAAGCTTACAACTTCCACATTTGGTGCCGCCGCAAGGAATAGAGCAGTTGAGTGTCCGGATCCATAGCCAGTCTCGCACACACGAAAGGGCTCTAACCTTCCATTAGAGTCTTTCTTTCCTGCTCTTGATGCAATTTCACTCTGCAAAAGATAAGAAAGCAATATTGTTTGTCTCCTGTACAGAAAGATGCCACCTGAAATGTCCGACCCTGGATATATTGATGTTATATTGTCAATGAGTTCCCAAGAATCTTGTAAAGCCTTTTCATCAATATAGGAAGAAAGAGTCGAATTGCATGTTGGTGGCATAATGTTGTTATTCGTGCTCACTTCATACTTTGGAGTGTTGAACTTGGAAACATGATAGCCTGGAAGTTTCAAAGCGCTGAACTTTCTTATTCTCCAATCATAGTTTAGAGCTGGCATGGGTAGTCGACTCTTTATGGTTTCCGTACTGTAGCCGACATAAAAGCCTGGAGACATGTCCTTTCGTTCTTCAATACATGGGCAAAATTGGATTGGAATCTTCGCCTCTTTACAACCTCGAATAGCTGGAATCGTTTGTTGAAATAGATTATATGACCATGGGGGAATTCCTGCATCAATTAAGTGTGACTTCTCAACAGAAGGAGACATAAGATATCGAATCGAATTGTACAAGTCAAAACCAGTTACTAAGTGATTCTGGTTCAATGCAAACGATGCTACTGATAAGCTTTGATGGGAAGTGGGTGCAATGATTGCCTGCGTTGAAAGTGAGATGATAAGTCAGGTCAGATTGGTATAAGAATGCATGTTAGGTATTTAATGCAACTCAAACAACACATCACATCACTTACTGTCCAAGGATGCATATGCTCAACTTGTGTGCTAAAATCGATTGGATTAGGTCCACCTAAAGAAGATATGACAAGATGAGAATCATTAAAACTAAACACCATATTCTTGGCAACATTATCTCTCTCACCTTGTAAGCCATGATCAGACCGAAGTATTATGTAAGTATCTCTTGAGTCATTCTTCCTCGTCATGATATTGGTAAGGCATCTATAAACAACAGCATCATAACTCTCAGCAGACAACGGTAAGTGTGCAGGATCTAGCGAATAACTGAAGAAGTGTTTGTGCAGCATAAGATGATAAGCAACGAGACATATAAAAGATCTTTGACAAAAGCACAATGACTCACTCGTGTGCTGCGAGAGCATTTAGGAAAGCAAACTTGGGTTGATTATCATACGCGTCCCAAATTTGACTTATGAATTCTAATCCAATCTCGCCTCTTGATTTGCCATCAAAACAACTGTCTCGTATCGCTTCATTATCATATTCAACAGAATATGTCTTGAATTGTGGGTCAATAATGCCATTATTAACTATCCACATTTTTGCTAGTTGACAATATAGTTCAGAGAGTGTCATATCAACCCCATCCAATGAGAATGCAGACTGTCCCTGAACTACATATGGTGATTCTTCAAGAGGGGAGAAGTATTTGTTAGACTGCTTTGAAATGAAATGAAGTCATACAACTCTATATGGCTCTTACCTTCATAGCAGAATTCTTCTCCAAAGAACGTGAAATATCCCAGCTCTTTTGCCACATCAAAGATCCAGTGGTCACGAAACACGCCCGTTTCGTTATCGACGCCGAGTGAATTAGTTCCAGTGGAAGGACAGTGGGTGTGTGGACCATCTGTGTAGTGATGAAGTTCTTCCTCTTTGTCATCATACTGAAGACATCCTGAGAGTGCAGCTAACTGATTGACTATAGAGCTTTGACCGACTACTGATGATTGGTTAAACACTCCTGCACACCAACCAGTTGGACATGAAGGTGAATCTTGATCTGATACAATATTGTGCTGTTGTAGTAGTGACCAAGTTTTTGGGAAGTGTCTTTCCGAAAATGATAGGGACACGCTGTCAATCTCCAAGAAGATTATATTTGGTCGAGTATCGAAGGAAGCATTAATCTCATCTTTACTGATGTGTGTTTGCTGAGATAATCGTTTCTTTGTCTTCTCTGAAGCTGCTAAGCTCGCGATGACAACTTGTTCATTTCTCTTCACATGTATATCAAACTCTAATGATTGGTCTGCATCATGCTCATACCCACACGAACGCAGGGAATACTGCTCTGCATTGTAATCTATACCTTTACGAAACTCACTCCTCGGTATGTTGGAGCAATCAAACCAGTCTCGGACATTGGTTGCACAGAGGCAAGAAGAAGTATGAACATTTCTATCATGATTCTTTCGTATTGGACATTTCTCAGGCCAATGAGGTCTGTTCATTTGAGGTATACTTGAAAAGAATGAGAATAGACTTGGTGGATCTCGCATAAACTCACATTGTCCTTGTGCATGACTATCTCTTGCACTATCATCTACCAAGGGACAAAAGCTCGATGGAATTGCACGAGTTGTAGAACATTTATTTCTCTCTTGAGGAAGTGGCATTAATAGTGACACTCCGAGCTCATTGCCTTTAACTATTTCAGGATTACCCCCTAATAAGATGTCAACCAGTGTTGCATGTACATCAAACGCTGTAGTAAACTTTTGCTGGTTCTGATGTAATTGATTCTTCTTGAACGTTGGCAGTCTCATATATAATAATGGTTGAGCTCGTTCAGTTTCACCAGACCTGGAAGCAAATGCAGGGCCGTAATGTAAGCCATGATCACTCATAAACAAGATATAAGTGTTATTCATGGGAACATCTTGTAGAAAGTTGACAAGAAGATTGTCCAAATAACTGATGAGTGTAAGTGTATCTTCATGTGAGTCTATAAAACTGACAAACGCTGCCCAAGGAGGCGACTTGGTATGATTTGTTGGTTGGTCATTTCCACGGTCATATGTATTTATAAACTGGCGTGTGTAGTCAATAAGATGTTCGGCTGCTAGCTTGCTCCCGAGACAATTCGGTCTATCATATGATTGACAAAACATCTCATGCAGTTGTTGCCCATGATGAGTTTGAGGAGAGATACTCTGTACCATGTTACTATTGCTGATGCAACCATTTTCAGCTTTCATTGTTATATAGCCTGCACCATTTAATCGATCCCATAGCCATATCCTCTTGGCGTTGTTACTGCTTGATGTTTTGATACCTTGTCGACCATCATCGAGAGGCATTCCTGAATAAAGAGCAGCCTGATTGGGTCCTGAGTTGTTTCCTACGGCTACAAACTTTGGAAAGTGTTGATACCCCAACAGTTCTAATAATGCCCAAGTGTTTGGTAACGAGCGTCTCAGCTGTTGTTTTGATAAAGGATCAATCATGATGAGAAGTAAATTGGGACGACCTGATTGTTGAGTGATTGGTTTGTTTGTGGTAGGGATCACTCTTGTGGTGCAATGGACTCTTGGTCTAATTGCCATCTTATAGAGCTTGACACACACAGCCTCTGCTTTACTAGGATCTTTATCGCCTAACCAAAGTTCAATGTCAGAATTGTTTGCAACTTTATTTGTCAGCCATTTCCCTTTTATGTCAATCATGATGCCACTGAAAGTTGTTAGGAGAGCAGAATATCAATAAGAAGTTAGAGATAACAGTAAAGAGATTCAGAAGAGATAGCTAGAAGAAAAGACTGTACTCATACCACTTACTGTTTCTTTTCCAACGGTGTCCGTTCTAGATTGACCCTCCTATCACGCACTCGCTCTATAAATTGAGGCTGCGTTCCACCAATACGAAGTTGTGATATGTCCTTATTCACAAATTGCAAGTCTATATCTTCATGTCTTTCGGGACATGTAACAAAGATTGTATCGTTCAGCGCTCTTGCATTCAACTTTGGATCACAACGCTTCTTTCTTATACCTGTTTTTGCATCCTTACATTCTTTATGGTTACTAACATCAGTATACGATGATCTTGATGGGATGGCTAAATCTAATCCCTGTGTAGCAAAGAGTAGAGAATGAAACTCCACCTCTATCAATTGCTCAGTAATATCTATATTGTTTGACTGAGCATTTAGATGTTGTTGACGTATATGATTTACCTCCTTTTGTAACACCTGTGTTACTTGAGCGTATAAGAATCTATGTAATGCTTTGACCGACTGAAATAGTGCATTTGGACCATACACATAAACTTCTTTTGTAGTAGCATCTTTTGATATTGGGTCAAAGTAATGTGAGCTCGATAGTAGTTGAAGCTTGTAATTGGAATCAAGTAATGTTGAGGCAGCATTCAAACCAATTATTTTGATTGTTTTATCAACAATATAATCCATATCATATTCATATATATGTCCAAATGATAATGGTATAGACGCCTTGGCATGTATTGGAAAGACAATGTAGGTAACAGTTGTTTGTCGTAGCCATGAAGTTGCAAGTGATGATGATAATATATCATCAATTGATAATGGAGATTGGGTTTGTATTGTTGAGTCTATATTCTGTGTAGTAAAGTATGCAAGTAATACCCAACCACCGATAGTTGTAGAGTTGTGCCATGTCGAACATGGAAGTAAATGAGTTGTATGTCCTTGCTCTATTGCAACTTTTGCAGGATAGTTGATACGCTTGGCTGCACAAATCAAGGATGCCATTGAAGTTGGACGTCTTCAGAGTAACTTCATTGGAGTGGATGGATACCAGTCGCCGGGCAGGGACGAGTCCTGTATAGTGTTATGAAATTTCTTCCATGTAGAACTTCCATCATGGAAGTTACTAGCTGGAATCGAGCTGAAATCTAGAAAGTTCATGGAACTTCCTATTAACTTCCGGTATCTTCGGTATCCCTTTTAGTAAGCGAGTAAAAAGTTCGAACTTTTTGCAACTAACTACTACTTGCTTGTTGAATCAATATACATACTACTACATTATGAGTACTACAACAAATGATACCGTTGCTGCTGAGGCCAATAAATATTATGATGCCACTGTTTCATGTGCGGCAGGTAACAACTGCAAGTTTAAAGGTGTACGATTACGGAAGGACGGTCATGATTGTATGAATTGTGGAAAACCTATGCACGGAGCTCCGTGTGGTGCTCTTTGGTCCGAGAGGGGTGATGATTGTAGAGTAGATCCGAAACTACTTTCTACTGCCGGACAATCAAAGGTTAATAGTAATACTGCAGTGATTTGTGGTACTTGTATTGATGCATGTACTCCATCAAACAATGTTACACAACAGAGTGGTGAAAAATCAAATGAAGTTATTGATCTAGTAGATACAAACGACAACAATAATAAGAAAAGGGCAGCTTCAACGTTGAATCTCAAACCTGCTGCTCCATCATCAAAGAAACCAAAGGATAGTTTACTATACAACCAAGTTACAATTACACATTATGAAGATGGATCTTTGGATGCATGTTGCAATAATTGTAATGGATTTGTTAAGAAGGGTATTAAAACATTCAATGCAACCAAGTTTAGAACACATTGCATATCAGCATGCATTGGTATAGATAAGGATGTGAAACAAAGACTAGCACAAACTTCCCAAGCTGCCAAGAAACAAATCAAATCATCAATGTTGGCATCATCATCACAAACTATGTCAGAACTCCGTGAATCAATGCCATCAACTTTAGCTGCATCAGCAAATAGTATTACTCAATCAAGTACAAAGAAGAAATTTAAGCCACAATCAAAGATAAATGGAAATGATGGAGGATTTGGTGAAGGGATTAACAGAGCCGAAGCAGATAAAATCATCACGGGGGAAGTAAAGGCTATTCTATCCCGACGCGAGCCGTTATCACGCCTATTCGATCCATATGTACGAGCATCATTAAATCAACGTTATCCAGGTATTGACAAACACCTTCCTGCCGACGAGGATACAATATTCAACAATTATGTTATACCTATTGATAATGAGGCAAGGGAAGAGCTCAAGAAGTTTATTATGAAGCTACCAGGCTTGACATCAATTAGTATGGATGGTGCTACGATTCTAGGCAAGCAAAAGGTGAGTACATTGCTACAATTACTTATATACATCACACTTTATTATATTGCCGCTAATCAATTATACTTTAATCAAACACCCACCAACGCAGATTCTCTACACAATATCCAAGTCCGATTTCTCCATGTTCCTTGACATGACTGAGCTCGGAACTTTAGCTCATGTCACCGATGAGGAAGCTGCTGATGCCTTGCGTATCTGTAATGATGCCAAGACAAGATTCAAGACTACCATTGCATGCATCCCCGTCGATAATGGTGCCAAAGCAATGGCTGATAAAGTCGTCGCTGGTCTCGAGGAGGCGTGCCACGTCTCCCGTGATCCAGCTCACTGTGGTGACCTTATATCCAAAGATTTGGCCGGTCTTAACTTCATGAAGCCAATTCTTGCCGAGTTGAAAGAAGTCTATGACTTTGTGAAGACCGACCGTATTGATTCAATGCGTGTCAAAGCCAACACAAATCAGGTTTTGGGAGCGGGAGAGAGATGTCCAACTGCTACGAATAAAGTTGACACTCGAATGAATCTTGTGCATGATTATGCTACTAACATCCGCAAGCAAGCTTCATTTCTTGTCTGGTTGCCAACATCTGAAGATTACCGGAAGTATCTTGCCGAGCGTAATCAGAGAGATAGAGACAAGATTACTAGTATCCTGTCAAGATGCACCCCTGATCGTTGGTCAAAGATTGACTACCTTACAAGTACATTGACAGTTCATGTCAAGCGATTCCATAAGCTTTGCTGTATGGGGAATGTCCCTCTATCAGCCTATATTCTACTTTGTCAAGCGTTGAGGAATGCAATCAACAAGCATTTGCTCGAAGATCCAGCCAAGTTTGACCAATTGTTTGGTCAAGGTGCCAAACAGGAATTGATCAATGCCAGTTGCCGTTTCAACATGGATGGTAGTGCTCCAGTCGGGACAAGAAAGGTAGGCTTGGTGGATAAGTTTCACATCTGGGCATTCCTCTGTGATCCATATAACTTCAAGTTCAGAGCCAAGTTTAAGATTGAAGGCATTCTTAATCTTCATGTCAAGGAGATGATCAACTTCTATGTCCCCCGTGATAGTGATGGATCAGAACGAACTCGTCTTGCAGTGAGAACGGATTTTGACGTAAGTGTGAAAGTAGATATGATATGTCTTGTTCATTTACAGTACCTCATGTTAACATTGTTCATCAGAACTTCTATTCTATGCTCACTGATGATTGGATCCACGCCTTTGATGAGCCGATTCCAATGTTTGTCTCTGATGATTTAGTCAAAGCAAACACAAAGAAGATTACGTTTAATGACGTGCAGAAGTGGGTAGAAGTTTATGATGGAATTACTGGTCGCTTCCGCTTCTTTGAATCACGTGCTAGAACATCTATATTCTACCAGAAGGTGGCTAAGCCTCTCTTATCAATGCGTACTGTGGGTTCAATTGATGTGGAGCGAAGGATCAAGCCAATGAAGAATGACATCATCACCAAACAACGCAATCGTCTCTCTTGTACCAAGGCAACTGTTCTTATGCGGGCTTCTGAGAACCTCAATCATCTTCTGCGGGCAAAGTTGACACTGGGGAAGAAGATTAACGACTCATTAGTACCACCGCCATTGTAATATAACACTTAAACAACTTCTCTATCCAACAATGTATGAATGTTACATGAATACATATATTTATTATTTCAGCGCAACTTCTTGCAAGTTATTCGGAAGTTCCTGGAAGTTCTACCGAAATTTAATGGAAGTTCCGGGATGTTATTGGAAATGAAGAAATTTCATAACACTAGTCCTGTATCCTTGGAATATCGATTGGAAGACCGATCAGGATACATATTGCTTTATAAGATTAATAGCTTTATAAGACTACAGCATACACACTAACACTTATAGCTGCTCTTGGGAGGTATCCATTGGAAGTTTGATGGTAAAAAGACTGAAACTCCACCTAAAATTAGGTTGGATTCGCATCTATTGGCATTTCTAAAGATACAACGATTTCGAATTTGTTATGGGTAAGCACCGCCATAATATACACAACATACTTTCTAATATCATACACAATTTCATTGTCTCCTATAAACAATATAACCAACTCATTCCAACAGATACCATGTCAGTTACTTCCACTTCATCGTCCGGTGTTTGGTGTTACATTAACGAGGAGCTACGTAACACGTTTGGTCGTATCAATTATTCCTTTTCCCTCGAAGATGTTGAAAACACAGACTGGTCATCAACTATCCTTGTAACTCGTATTGCGTCACTTGGATCAACTGCCGTCGTTGTTAAGGAATCTCCCTCCCATAATTCTGCCTTTAATCCAAATAAGTTGGATGGACGATCTAAAGATCGTTCGGAGAAGGCCCATCGTCATAACAAATATGCTGCCTTTTGTCAAGCAAATGCACGCCAGAAGGCCTTTCGGCAGCAGCAAATGTATGATGCTGCGTTTGAGAAGGAGCAAAAAAAGAAGAGGAAACGTGCCAAGGAGAATGATGTGAAGCAAGCTAAGCGTGTTGCTAATGCCGCCGCCGCAGAGGCTGTTCGGTGTGTAAAGGCGGAGAAGGCTCTTCGACGTCAACATGCTGCTTCCAACAATGACCCTCCATCCCCCCCTTCTTTCGAACCATATGAAATGGGTATTGGGTGAGATAGAGCGCTTCTTCTTGATATTACAGGAGATAACAACATGCCAAAGCCATCAGCTGAAGATGTCCATGCTCAACCGTTGGATTTGGATCGCATGGAACTACAATAGAGTAGAATGGGACGAAGTATATAATGAAGAAGAGATAGAGCGTCGAGTTAGGACTAGAGCACAGAAACCTGGTTCACAACCAATAGAAGCAATAGTAGACGGTAAATCATGCAATGTGAAAGTAAGTTTGAGTGATGTGGAACCTATTGACACACAATTTCATGATGCAGTGGCAATCCTTCACTCGATGCAGAGTAAAGACAATGTAACATGGAAGTACCAACAGTTGTTATGTTACAAGTTGCCCACCGTTGAGTCATTTATGAGGTTATTTCATGGGAGAGACTTTCATGCTTTGTATTTGATAATGTTGGATATGTTCAATGGCAGCGGTCTCAATAGTTCAAAAGCAGAGGCTCATCTACAGATGGTGTTTGAAATGTTAGTAGAAGGCGAGCTTGATGAGGATATGGAAACTATTAGCCAGGTGAGAAGTAAGAAGATGTTACTCATTCTAAATGAGATGATAACAGAGAAGAATGACCATCTAGGAGTGGCAGCAGACGAGCATGTATTGCGGTTCATAATCACAAACTTTGCAACCAAAGCTGGTATACCATATAACGAGAATATAAAAAAATGGACAACAGCACAGAAAGACTTTGCTAGAAGTGTCGGCAGGCTACTCTCGAAGGAAGTATCTTGGTTTGTGAACGAATTGGTAGGTCAGATGGGGCAGTTCTTAGCAAACGGTATGGAGGAGAACGACGACAGGAAACAGTTTGCATTGAGTGTACTGAGAACATTGGTTTGTATCTATCCAAAATATGACTCCCTTGTCGACGGGTGGATAAAGGACAAAGGCTGGAGCAAACTACAAAGATCATATACCGAGATTGCAGCACTATAAACTAATCGAGTTGAGATTCAGTTGTTTGGTGAGTATTGGCTTGATGTTGTGCTGCTTCATCAACATCTATTGGTTCATTATTATCTATAACCTGTACATTATCAAAATTGGATGATACAATAATCACATTAGACTGAGCAATGTTTCTTGATAAGATTCTGTGTGATAGTTCTTTAACAACTCTTCCATTGTGTAAATGCTGTTCATCAACTGGGGTAAAAAATGGCAAGGTTGTGGTAACATTATCATTTTCTTGTATTATTGTAGCATTGTTCGTATCAATCTCTACATTATACTCTCTTCGAAGTGTATTAGTATGTCTAGGCTGCTGCCGCGGTTTATCACCTTCATTTTTATTAATATACAGAAATGAACTATCGGTAGAATATCCAGTATGTATTATGGCATATGATATCAATGATATTGTGGCAATGATTGCAAAACATAGAAACTGTCTTTCAAGTGTAAAATGTTGTGATGGCCGGCTTCTTATTGCGCTACCACCTGATTGTCTCTGACGGTTCATATTAACTACTATTTCCACCAACCAATTACTAATGATAACAAATTGGATATGGATATAATATACTCAAGCGCCAAGCCGTCTCCCTCTTTTATGGAAGCCGCCACACTCTTTATGTCAACATATAAGGATACCGATTCCAAAAAGATACCGGAATTAGAGAGCATGTATGGTGTAGTGCGTGTGGTGTGTTAGGGTGTGTTGCATTGAAATAAAGGAAGTATCATTTGCTGCAACATCTTAACATTATCAGCTTACATCTATCCACAGGCCAACTAATCTCCGCATCACCATGAATGCTTTTATGAAAAATGAACCTCCATGAGGATAAGCCAATTTAATCACCCTCTTCGAACTGCATTCCAAGAAAGTCACATTGTTCATTCATATCATGAATTAGACTCATCAAAAGAGCCTTTCCAACCGCCACCAACTAATCATCCACCCATTTATCCAACATCAACATCAACTCACATCCCTCCCACCCCATTTAATCCAGAACGTCAGTATTATCCAACACCCCTTATTAATAATTGTAACGATCACCGGCATACTTGTCATCATTGTAGCCTCCGTTACGACTTCCACCTCGATCGTTGTAACTCCCACCTCGGTCGTTGTTGTAACCTCCCCTGTTGTTATTATAGGAGCCTCCTCCTCCGCCCCGATTACCACCTCTTCGATTATTACCACCGAACGATTTAAAGGCATCCTCTCCTTCCTCATCATGGTAATCGTTATACCCACCACCACGTGATGATCCCCTATTATTATTATACCCATTATCATACCCATTATTATATCCACCACCTTCTCGCTCCCGATTCTTTTGCTCAAGTCGACGACGGCGTTCAGATGGCCTTTCAAACTTTCTCTGTGACCCACCGGCATCATTTGATGAAGATCCACCACCCTTACCTCCCCAGGCTGCTGATGCCCCTGCATCTGGTGCATCACTAGGACCTTCCTTACTACTACTTGGAGGAGGAGGATCCTTCAAGTTGGTCTCATGGAATCCTTTAATGAGCTCGTTAAGTTCATTACGCTTCTTCTCGGCATCAACTCGATAATCTTCCTCGGGAAGTTCCATCTCATTTGCCTCGCGTAGTTTCTCTTCAACTGTTGTTAGTTCCTTTCGTAAGGCTTCAACTTGTTTGTCTTGATCGGCTGTAATAATGTGTATAGTTTGTGTGTAGTGTGTAGAAGTAAGTAAAGAATGAGATGTGTGTAATTTCAATTATATACGATAGTACCATATTATGTTTTGCGAGATGGTTAAGAAAACTTACCAGTAAGCCTTGCAACACTGGCCTTACGCTCCACACGTTTGTCTACCTCAGAGGCATCAACACCCTTGGCGGCAAGAACTGATGTTTTGAGAGAGAGTTATATAGGAACATGAGCATGAGATTTGTAGAAAAAGTGCATAAGATGTGCACAAAATATAAATAACCCAAACACATTATATATCCTCACCTTGCTCACGTGGCTTGGCAGCACCAAAAATACTACTACCTCCACCACCACCAGCAGATGCATCTTGTGCAGCCTTAGCACTACGAGGTTTCAATTGCAAACGAGGTCTACCACCACCTGCACTTGTACCTGTGTTATAATCTGATGGAGAATCATCACTTGCATCGGCCCAACTAGTCATGGTTTTTATTGATATATTATAGATGTTAGATATTGTAGAAAGGTATTCTGATCTATTATTAGAGGAGCAAAGGTATGGTATGTAGAAGATGGGATAGAAACAAAGATATTGTTAGTCGACATATCTGCATTGCAATGTTAGAAACATCGACTCAAAAAGATATCGCCGCGCTACGCCAACACCGACAAAATACCATAACGACGAGATATAACAACTATCCTAATGGTATAGACGCGCACCGTCAAATCATCTATTACGGTCAACCTCACCTATCAAAAGTTCACTTCTTTACAACCCCACATTACCGTTTGACAGCTGCGCTATTTGGCGAGACAACGCACGTTATGTAGTTGTACAGTGATGTCTGTCGAACTATACCCCCCAAACTTTACTATACCCCCCCTCCTCATGGTCAGCCTAGTGTAGAATCTATACCCCCCTCCGCAGTTTACTGCGTAGACTTACTAAGGAATTGAGTTATACCCCCCTCCCAAATCTCAGCCTAGTCTAAAACACTATACCCCCCGGGGGGTATAGTTCGACAGACATTACTGTAGTCACTCTCAACTTGATAAGTACCTATTTAATGTGGATTGAATTTCTTCAGGAGTAAATTGACATCACCATTTTCAATATCAGATATATCTTGTGTCTATCTTATACACGGACTTCGCCATTGCAACTTCTTTGGAATAGCCATCGGTTGTGGCAAAATAGCGATCCGAATTCAACCACAAACCAAATTTGATACACCGGCACATAATATATATCTTGTGTCAATGCAACAATGGCCGAGCAACAATCATCAGAAGACAGCCCATCATCTACAAACAATGAAAAGCACATACTCGATAAGTCACTAATCGAACCATACCATTATATATCGTCTGTACCAGGGAAAGATGTACGTGGTAAACTTATCGACTGTTTCAATCAATGGCTCAATGTACCATCACCACAAATATTAAATGAAATTAAAGATATAATTGGCGACTTACACAATGCATCATTATTGATTGATGATATAGAAGATAATTCCAAGTTACGGCGAGGTGTGCCTGTGGCACATTCGATATTCGGCGTGGCCCCAGTCATTAATACTGCAAATTATGTATACTTTATAGCATTAGAACGTTGCCATGGGCTGAAGAATGATAAAGCCATGCAAGTATTTGTTAGTGAAATGTTAAATTTACATCGTGGACAGGGGTATGATATAAAATGGCGAGATACAACCTCTTGTCCTACCGAGGAACAATATATGCAAATGGTTACTGATAAGACTGGTGGGTTATTTAGATTGGCAGTTGGATTATTACAAGCATTTGCAACGACGAATCAAGATATAGGCTTTGTACCATTAGTGAATAACTTGGGGTTGTACTTTCAAATACGTGACGATTTGATTAATTTAGCTGATGAGGAGTATATGAAGAGTAAGAGTTTTTGTGAAGATTTAACAGAGGGCAAGTTTAGCTTTCCAATTATACATTGTATTCGTCAAGGTAGTAGTAACGATAATAATGACGGGAAAGAAGGAGAAGAAGAAGCCGCACACAATTGTGCGGCTACACAATTAATGTCAATATTGAAACAACGTACTGAGGATGTAGATGTGAAACGGTATGCTCAAAAGCTCATGATTGATGCCGGCAGTTTAAAATATACTCGTGAACGGTGTACACAATTGAAGAATGAGATTGTACAACAGATTCAAGAGCTAGGAGGTAACCCAGGCTTGCTAAAGGTAGTGGAGATGTTGGACGTCCAGGTTGAGAAGATTGCTAGTCTGGACGTTAGCAGTGATAGTCTAAAGAATTTAGATTATACCTAATGATACACTTTTCAATCATCATGTTAGCATTATATAGCTGTCTTTATCAATCTGTATTGCTCTTCAATTGATCACACACGCTTGGTAAGCTTCTCCATCTCGCCAACTCTTTGAACACCTTCGACGTCATCATTCTCGATACCGGCGACTATAGCATCAGCCAAAGTTTCAATTCTAACAGTCTTATCCACAAATGGCACACCAAGAGCGCTAGCAATATTAAAGATTGGTATGGCCGGTAAAACATCCAACTTCGTCCAATCCCAAATCAAAGAAGGACGATAGATTGCTGATCGAATATTCTTTGTAGTTTGTAGTTTAGATTCAACCGCACGTTTTGCCACTAAATACTTATTTAACCAAGCTGGTGCTAACTTTTCATCAATTGTCTTTCCAAAAGGAACATCAGGCCATCCAGCTTCTGCAGCAGATACAAAACAGAATGCATATTTACCTCCTTTACTGGCCGTAAAAGGATTGGCTTGTTTCTTTTCGATCGAATCTATAACGTTGTAAGCGGTTGTCCGTGTAATAGCATCATAAGTAGACGAGTCGCCAGGTACTGATCCTGATCCACTAACGATTTTGTTAAAGTTTGCTAAACCAGAGTCTACATCGAATAGAAGTCCTATATAATAACGATAAATTTGTGCATAAGATATGTACATGCATAAGATGTGATAGAAATGGTTTCATATAATACAAGACGTACCAATAGCATGAACGGCGGCATCAGAATCTTTAAGAACTTCTTGACAAGTTTTGCTATCAGTTGCATCACCCTTTACCCAGTTTACTTGTGATAACTCAGAGTTGTTAGGATCGGGATTCTCTCCTCTTCGTGATACTGCAGTTACTTCGTGTCCACGTTTTACTAATCGTTCAGCAACTGCTGATCCTACATAACCTGTTCCTCCAAATACTGTGACCTTCATTGGGCGGGCGGCTAGTGATAGGACTAGAGATAAAGGGGATGATTAGTCAGTACATAGGTATATAAATGTTAATTTGCATAGTTTGCAAAGATATTTTCCTCTAAAAAATACACATAATATATTATATACAAAGAATGCTACATACCTGCCGTCGGAGATACAGTCATGGCTATAGCTGTTAATAGGATAGTAGAGACTTTCATTGCAGCTAATAAACGTGTGATAATGGTGTTAACCTAAAAGCTATGATTATTGTCGTCATCATCATTGCTTTGCAAAATTATCATTTTTTTTGCTCAAAAAGGATACCAAAGGGTATCCTCCCCTTTGATTGAAGTTGATTGCTTGTATGTAGTGGGTGGGGTGATGTCGTTATGTCCTTGGGTGGGGTCGACTGCATTGCCGCAATCTCTTGATGCCACCAGTTGTCTATTCTATAATTTGCTCACCAAATAGTAAACCAGATAGAGGAAATTTAAGTTTATTAAAACTACGCTTAGTACTTCAAACCTCCAATATCGCTACTAACCTAATGTACAAATGTGGCTTTCTTTCCTGACTGACATATAGCGTCATCTCTTAAGTATCATAACGCATCAGATCAGAATCCCTTCTCGGGAGAAACAACAGCAATGGTACTATCTCCCTTGTCATTCGTATCATCCATTTCTGACTTCTTTTGTAACTGTGAGCTGCTCGTCGGACTAACCATTGTAACTTCTTGAGCTCCATCCTCTTCCCCAACGACAGTCATTTCAGTCCGTAGTCGATTAGTTTGTGGAGGTCTTGGCGGTACTTGATGTTGAGCTCTTCTGTGTGGCCAAGGAGATTCACGCCGCCCGGGTGATCCTGGATTGATCAATAACATCGGCTCTCCGCTACTACTCTGTGGTACTGATGACGAGCGACGCAGCACAAGAGGCTTAGTAGTCTTTAAACTCAAGTCACCAAGTGCAAGGTTGTCAATGATTGCAGGTGGTGAACAAGGAGTACTGGCACCACCTGTTTCACGGTATGATGACGGGGGCGGCGTTCTCGTGGGCGTTCGGGCTCGTCCATAAGACAAGGAACTCGGCTTCAATCGTGGACTTTGGGGTGGTTTCTGTGGACTTCCCAATGGTGGACGACGAGAGGATCTAATCACATTGGATATTCTCGGCTTAATCAATGATGATTTAGTATTGGAAGGTGATGTTTCACGTTCATCGGCACCACCATCTTTAGAATCCAGTGGCTCCTCGTCAAATGGACTTTCTCCTTCCTCACGAACAGTCTCGTAAGCAACAAATTGAAGAGGTTTCTTCGCCTCAGATCCCGAACTTGATGAATTTGCGACAGAGTTGCTTGATACCGTCTGTGGTGAGTTGGTATCTTTGCTACTGCTCGTACTACTACTCATGCCACTAGCGCCAATCCTCGTCAACGTCTTCGGACTACTTAAAAACCTTGAGATACCAGGGGATGCCCTTGAACTGCCGTCTCCGCTACTTGCTGCTGAGGACATGGTATATCTCTGCGGCGATGGCGACATGGCAACATTGCCTCCAGCGAAGAACCTATCAACAGGCATTGTTGCACCGTCACGTAGTTTTCTCGGACTAGACGTGTGATAGTTTGAGCTGGTGGTGGAAGATGAGAAGACGGTATCGCTTCCATCATGGCCACTCATGACCTCATGACTGTCTCCACCTAATGTTCGTACCCGTATACCCGATCTTCGATTGGCCTCACGTATTTCATAGTTTGTGCTATCAACAACCAACGACCCCTCACCACTTTGGAGGGTATTAATAGTACGATCCCCTCCAGAATTAAGACCCGATGATGCCCCAGAAAGTCGAGAGTTGGAGCTTGATATACGAGACGAGGGCGAACCTTCAGATGAGAGACGTGAAGTGTCGGTTGAGACCTGCCCCATCGATGAAGGGCTGTGTTGATGACTGTTACTTTGATGTTGAATAATGCTACCTCCAGATGACGATGCTCTGGATGACGATCGTTTAGGCGATCGATATTTTAATTTGGCCGCAACATTGCTGGTTTCATCCGATTGAGAAACTGCGGTCTCCACAGCCTGAGAAGGTCCACTTGCCTTCTCCTCGTTACCTCCCAAGGGATGATAAGGTGCCTCCTCAATAACAACTGTCACTCGTTCTACAGTTGGGGGACTATTTTCTTCAATAGAATTGGGTGACACTACCTGGATATTGGTTGACTGGCTTGATGATTGTCCAAATGGCGTTGGTGTAACAGACGTGGAGATGACCTCGACACTATCACATGGTACGTCGAAACTGAGTGGTGTCTCGGCCTGCTTCTTCTCGGGTCGATTACCAAGTTGCGACGGGGGTACAATACTTTGAGGCCTCTCATTTAGACTGTAGTCTCCTATTGGCTCAAACGCATCATCATTCTCCTCATCACTATCCGAGATGTCGAGTGCAACGGGTGGATCATCGTATTGCTTTTCATCCTTAGCAGCTTGAGAGATATTGCCTTGTTTCTTTGTGGCAGCCGACTTTTTAGATCCACTAGAAGTAGAAGAAGAACCCCTCTTCCCCTTCTTTTTCTTCTTCTTTTGTGTACTGGACGCCTTGACAGGAGAAGCTGGCTCTTCCGATGCCCCCTCCAAAACCGTAACAGACATGTATGCACCCTCATCCTCACCAATTAAATCAGGCCGAGCAGGGTTCTCCCTCCCACTCAATGACTGCTCCCTTTTACTAAATGATGCCCATTTTTCCCTATTCTTCATCCTATTCTTGAATAATTTCTTCCATGGTGACCTCTTCTTACTTGGACTGTTGGTATTATCACTAGCACCAAATTGTATTGAGGGGAACGGATCGGAGTGTGCACTACGGATAGTGCTTGTGGCTATGGAACTGGACACTGCAGATCCAACCTCGGAGCCGTCAATATTACTCCCTGATATAGAGCCATGGCTAGATCCAGTAGATAAGGATTTACAACTGAAAAAGCGGTGATGGGTGCATATGATATGTGGTGAGAAAAATCTAGTATAAATATGTAAACATACCCCTTATCCCCTCTTAAACTTATCCCAACTCTCCTAAACCATAAAATAAACAACAAATAAAACAAAATATAACACTCACCTCCAAACAGGATGGAATGCACTATTAATATCACTCCCTGAATTAGAATGTGCACGTCTTGCCCTCATTTTACTACCCTTACTTGATTTATCAGGTGAACCAAATGCAGATGACGCGGAACGTTGCAACAGGAGTGGATATGCCTGTTTTAAATCCGTCTCATCTACCAATGAATCAGTATCATCCTTATCTGAATCCTTACTATCCCCTAATGTACCCTTGTCCTTAGATTTTTTATCAGGTGAGGACACATTAATCTTGGAGTTACTTGAATCTTGACCAGCAGATCCGGATTTAAATGTCGGTTCTGTTGGTTGAGACGCACTCTTTTGGAAGGATTTGGTGCTTCTAGCCATGGCTCTATATCAGGGAGTAATATTGACGGCCCCGAGGTTGGATCTGCAGTGTCCAGTTCCATAGCCACAAGCACTATCCGTAGTGCACACTCCGATCCGTTCCCCTCAATACAATTTGGTGCTAGTGATAATACCAACAGTCCAAGTAAG
>Ga0214480_100319_pt1 | contig 24413 bp, 14 predicted proteins | sample M1_20Mar14CPVII9_3_FD_165042 | JGI IMG/M metagenome (GOLD analysis project Ga0214480, IMG submission 165042) | Marine eukaryotic communities from Monterey Bay, California, United States - M1_20Mar14CPVII9sort6BwellE17 | ecosystem: Environmental > Aquatic > Marine > Unclassified | place: USA... | reverse complement strand
TGCTAAGAGTCTATGCCTTTCCCCATTCAGCTACTTCTTTTGTCTCTAATGCAAGGTATCTTCTATATCAAATTCTTATTATCCTCCTCACAGTTCCACACTGACATCAACAATTGCAACACTCCATATATTCCATTGTCGACTATCAAGTACAGTTTGATATTTGCAAATCGGTATTAGTAGAAGAGGCTAAACGAGATTATCTTAAAATCTTGTGTAATATTTCGATAGTATACATATCACATGTGCCGGCAATTAACAAAACGGTATCCTATAATACAATCATTATTATTATCAATCACCATACTTTTATTATTCAACATCTTATCATCATCAACAACAATAGTAGTTACTGCCATAAAGAATCCACCAACTACATTATCATTTATTAAACAGAAATCAAATAATAATATGGTTAGTACACGAAGTAAAGCTGATCCATCATCCTCTTCTTCAGTATTGCGTGAGTTGAAGGATACCATCTCATCTCAAGCATCTGAGATTAATGAATTAAAGAAGGAATTAAAAGCAATATCCAAACAATCCTCTAATAAACAAACAACAGAAAAGGCAGCAGGAGTATCACACGGTCATGGTCCACCAGTAGACAATGAAGACATAATCGATTACGCATCTAAATCATTCTTAACAATAGCATTCGAACGTGTAGGATGGCTCGCCATTTTCCTATTCTCATTATCATTCACTGCCTTAATAATGAATGGATTTGAACACACATTAAGTAAACAAATTGAATTAGCATACTTTGTACCTTTAATGGCGGGACATGGTGGTAATACTGGTGGACAGGCTGTTGGGACTATATTATCGGCATTAAGTGCTGGTGTTATTAGTAGGAAGGATGCAATGAAAGTGGTTATGAAGGAGGCAATGAGTGGTTTTACAATGGGGGTGATATTAGGTTCAATTGTTGGACCTATTAGTCATTATGTTATGGGTATATCGGTACATGTTTCGACTGTGGTTAGTGTTACGTTTCCATTGTTGAGTACTATTGCAGCATTTTTGGGTAGTGGACTACCATTTGTTTGTGTTTGGTTGGGTGTTGATCCGGCTGTGATTGCCGCACCGGCCATGACTAGCTTTGTGGATGTTACGGGATTGTTGGCATACTTTCTACTTGCTAATAAGATATTTGAATTGTTTGGTATGGAACTGTGAGGAGGATAATAAGAATTTGATATAGAAGATACCTTGCATTAGAGACAAAAGAAGTAGCTGAATGGGGAAAGGCATAGACTCTTAGCAACTACTGCTAAGATACAAGAATATGGAAATGCTTTGTTTGTATGATAGGGGTGGATATTGTAGTAACAGATAATATCAATCAACTAATCAGGCAAATACAATTTCATTTCATCATCACAATTTCATTAATACGATCGTTTCAGACAGGAGGCTGTACAGTGGTTTATTCAGTATATACATGTTCAGTGATCCACATCACTAGTTTCTGGACTTGAGGAAGGCTGCCTTCTTCTTGTTTGGCCATTGATGTTTCAACTTTCTGCTTGTGTTTGTCTTATTTTGTGAAAGCTTGTAATCTTCACCTGCACATCTAAAAAAGCCGCGCCCCGTCTGGTTGTGGACTTGGACAGGATACAAGGCCCCAAACGGTCCAAATTGACTTCCTCTCTCGCCTATCACATACCAATCAACACCAACCGGAGTAGAGGATTTGGTCGGATCACTCACATAAGCGGTTACATCATCATAAGCCTTATTCCAGAAGGCATGAAAATTCCTTGCCCCCAAGACGAGGTCTTGCTGTGTAGCATTCCTATCTTCTAAATTGAACCGCATACCAAACCATCTGCTCCCTGTGTAGACCATCCATATGATATCTCCTTCAGACATGCCTTCCAAAACTTCCCCTCTATAAATATACACTGGCCTACTATACTCCTGGAACAAAACAGCATCTTCTCCTGGTATAAAGTCGAGATATTCAGTGGAAAATGTTTCGTTTCGGCCCTCGCCGATGATGGTTTCACATTCTTTAGGCAGCTTTGTTTCACAGTGCATACCCATGAAGGTAATCCCATCCTCTTTATTACAATCGCACTTGCCGTCAACACACTGTCCATTGAGATTGCAATCAATGTCATCAGTACACTCATTGCAAGATGTCAGCACTGTCGTTGTCTCGACGGTTCCAACCCAAATATGCCAACCTGGGTCAACGTTCAATAAATCAAACTCCGAAGTCTCGGGAGAACGAAGCAGCCAATTACAACCGCTTTCATCATTTCCCTTCCTGATATTATCATGTCGGAAGACCCATGCATTAATATCTTCACAGTATGATATCTCAGCGGGCACTACCCAATCTTCGTCAAACGATTGACGATCAAACTTCCTCATTTCTCTGTAGACAGGACGCCCAGCATGATATCCATCTTGTTTATATACTCCAGAGAAGTATGAAAAGACTAGAGTGAAGTCTTCCCATTCACCAGTTTCGGGGTTCAGCGCTAATGCTCCTGTCCATACTTCATTTTGAAACTCGGTAGTGATTGAATCGCAAAACAAGGTACCATTGCTCTGACGTATAGATACAACAATCAACCCAGCTAGAAAGCATCCAAAGTTAAGAAAGTAGATTGACTTGAGAAGAGCATCCTGTTTCCGACAGTGGTGCTTTGCTTTCTCAAACTCAACAGAAAAGGCTGGCGCGGTGCAAGCATTTTTCATCCTCTGGCCTAATACCTCCATCTTAGACAAGCCAAATGCAATATCATCAAGCTGTTGAACTGCAAAATGAAGACAGAGTAGATGAAATACCGATGAGAAGTGCTGATGCTGATTAATTGCAAACAGATGCAATAAATTTCTTACCGAATTGCAAAGCTAATGAAGACAATTAGAAGATGGTTAATGGATCAGTATCTATGAGTGAAGAAAACCATATCATATGCCCAATCTTCTTACCTAAAACGTCATAGAATATATCGATTACACCCTCTGCTTGAATCAAAATCACAAACACATTAATTAAGAAGAAGTACCTATATATAACAAAAAGAAATTCTGATGCATAAGTAACAAGTAAACATACTAAACTTAAACGATATGATATGATAGACTTCTGTTCAACTAAAACTTACCCAGAGAATATCCTTAAAATACTAGCAAAGACAAACTTCTTATAATTCATATTATCCAGTCTCTTGATGAACTCCTTCTTACGGATTTGCCGTAGGAGATATAAACCTGTCGGTATCTAATTGTGATGAAGGCAAACAAGATGGTAATTTAGAATATGATGTCACAAAATGTGCACAAAATAATATGCACTAACAAACAATACTAACCTCTTCCTCCATTAATAGAGCAACAAAGATACTTAAATATTGAGCAATCCTTACACTAGTGGATACATTGGCAGGTATATTCCACTTATTATCCTTTGTACTGTTGGCTAAGGCAATCAGAAGTTGATTCCACACAATGGTCACAAGCATATCCAAGAAGAGAGGGAGGTAGGCGGTAGGGGGGTTAGTTTTTGTTAGTATAATTGCAAAACCATATCATATGCACAATCAACTCAATCCACGGCCAAGGAGTATGTCGTCTTGATCACTGGTTTCACAATTAGAACACAGAATGCCCAGATCAAAGGGTAGTCTGTGACCATTGTGCACAATTAACTTCTACTTACCTAACAAATTATCTTCAAATGCAAGCCAAAGGCATGTGAATGATATAATTAAGATGGCAACTGCAAAGTGATGTGGTAACGAACATGTCTTCTCGGTGAATAGTAAACTATGTGTAGATTCTGGTAATTCCAATGTTAATTCAGCAGAGCCTACTTTTTCATCCTTGATATCATCATCAACATTTGAGGTTGATGTTGCTTGTGCTACATTTCTATTACTATTCAACCAATCCCAATCATCTCCCCCTTTGCCATTAGACGATGAAGCTTCGACAGGAGTTGAAACATATATCGAGCGCATCCGCACCGATGAGGACCCTTCAGTACTTGACATGGTTCTTAATTATTCGATATGTCTCTAATTGGTCTGAAAATCTGGTCTTTGTGTCTGTGTTTATAATATGTGACAATCTCCGCCGACGTTTGCAAAACTCGGTTGCTACTTTGTACTATATATCTCCTACTACCGACCACTAACACTGCATATGGTTTGTCTGTTTATGTGCCTGTCTCCGTCGATGTTTACAAAATTCAGTTGCTACTTTGTACTGCGTATATTCTACTACTACTTTAGTGCAATATACGGTTATACCTATGCAAATATCTCCGGCTATTACTGATATTATATTGTTCGGCAGACAGATTATTGAACAGATTGCAATTATTGCAAATATATAAGCATTTTTCATTTAAAAGAAAACTCTGTCTTGGAAGGATACCAAAGTTTTTAATTTGTATTAATATTAATATCGTACTTACTTTGGAGTAGAAGCGCTATCCAATCATATACTAATACTTACTATGGCAATCTTATACTATCTTATATATGAATCCTACACTCCAAATTAAGATAGGAGCTTAAAATCTTCCCTCATACTATGCTCATGTCCATCTCATACTCATTTCAGTTGCCCTTCGTATAGCCTCTTCTTCGGCTAGAGCTTCCTCTTCCTGCTGTTTCAATGAGAGTGTCTTGACAACTTCCAGTAGATCTATCCCGCTTGATGTAGCGAGTTCATTTTGTTCATGGTGGCTTTTCCTATTCTCTTCTAATACTGCAGATTGTTGCAAAGCTTTTGCCAATTCATCTTCCTCTGATGCCTTCTTGGCTTCCTCAAAGGCTTTTGATTCGGCCAAAGCCTGTTCAATAAGATCTTCATCAGATGTTGGTTGGTTAGCAGCTTCTTCATTGGATTGATCTATTGCAAGTAGAAGTGCATCTTCGAATTGTTTGTCTGTAAACTCTTGATTCAAGTAATGCTGTTTTCGAGACTCTTCGTATGCCAATCTTAATTGTTCCTCTTCATCTATTGGTGTTGGGGGTTCCTTGAGAGATAGTTCATATGCTAATCTTAATTGTTCTTCTTCATCATCTTTGCCCTTCTTTTCTTCTTGTATAGACTGTTCATATGCTAGTTTCAATTGAGCTTTTTCTTCATCTTTACGACTAGAAGACTTTTGCTCTTCCTGCAGAGACTGTTCATATGCCATTCTCAATTGAGCTTCTTCATATCCTTCTTCTACCTCTGCTTTATCAACTTTAAGTTTTGTTGTAGCTTCTTCGGGCCTTTTCGACACAATGTGTACTTCATCTTCGTCTAAATAATCATCCATTTGATCCTCTCCAACATGTCTGCCGGACTGCTGTAAAGAGTTGTAATCTATTGAACTTCCCTGATCGTCCTTGAGTGATAATTCATAAGCTATTATCAACTGTTCCGCTTCATAATCTTCATCAACTTCTGCATTATAATCCTTTTGTTCAACTTTGAGTGATTGTTCATATGCAATTTTCAGTTGCTCTTCTTCACACTCTTTGGTTTCTGTCGACTTCTCTTCTTCTTTCAGTGATAATTCATATGCTATTCTCAATTGCTCAGCTTCATAATCTTCATCGTCTTTCTTTTCTTTCGATGGAAGCTTACTCTCTGATACAGCTCGTTGAAACTCTCTTTCGTATTCTTTTGACATTCGTTCGTTCCGTATCCGATGTTGTTGTGATTCAGTAACACTCTGTTTTGTAGCAATTCGCATCGCAGCATCATCAGAAGCAATTTGACGAGGGAGTGGATTGGTAGATCTTATCATTTGGTTCATACTACTAATGGTACTTGTTCTTATGCTTGGTTCGCCCATTGTTAAGACAGAAACATCATCTCTAATCCCTGACCCAATAACTCGAGGCGGGCCCGGCGCCGGAAGTATAGGTGCAGACTGTGCCATGGTAGCTGTGACATATAAAGTGTGTGTTATTAATTCGAATTAGAATTGAATGCATATTATGATACCAAATGAGTACAAGTGTCAACATCTTACCATAACTACCCCCGACATTGTTTCTCCTGGCTGCTGCCATTTGATGGAACTCCGCCTGTTCAACAGTTACCACTTTACTACTAGTTGGCAATGGTGCATCGTGTAAATCAATTCCACTCAGTGCATCAACTTTAAATGCCCCATTTCCTTGTAAAATTGTAAACTTCATGCCCCGTTTTACCAGTAATGAATGTATGGCCGACCTGAGGACTGGTCCAGCAGTACTATGCGACCCAGAGCCAGTGATTATCGTTACATATAATTTATTGTTTCTCCCTCTATAATATACATTAAAAGAGAAGGTCAGTATGTACTTTCATCATATGCACCAATGTGATGGAGCTCTCCACTTACCTTGCAATGTTTGCAACTGTCATTCTTATTCTTTCAAGAAACCTTGAAACCTCATAAATCGCATCCTCTTTGGTTCTTCCGTGTAGATCTATACAAGTTGCTGCTGACATGATTTCAAATAATTTGTTTTGTTGGTACAATTTTAAAGTATCCCGGTATAATTATACCTCTAGAGACAGGCCGTATCTCTGGCGGTAGTATCGTATGATATGAATATCTCTGTTATCTAGATATACCCTTGCCTATCATAAAACCCGCGGACAATAACTATATACCGAGAACAACGTCATCAACAATTGCTATGAAACAAAAAGTCAAAGACTCCCAATTATAATAAATAGAGTGTGTATAATATGATTGAACAATCCTAGCACTTCAGTCTCCCAGGGAAGCCGAATAGATGAAAGATGGTTAGTTATTGACACATGGTTATACAACAATTTCCTTAAAAGGCGTATGATGTCGAGACTTTGGTGGATATGAATACAACAAAAAATGTGCACATCTTGTGTGCAAAAATAAAATACTCATATATCACAACATTATAAATATAGAGAACCGTGTAGTAATACTATGTATGATGATAATGACGGTATAATTGAAGGTATGGGTAGGATATCGATTTGTGACGATGAATTGTTCAAAGACTCTCCACCACAAGATAAATGCCAGCTCTGCTTTGACACAATACCAGCCGACACAGGGGTATTTGAATTGTTGTGCAGCATGTATCAATTATGCTGTGGAAAGACAATGTGCACTATATGCTCTTTGGAACTTCGTGAGAAGATGAAAAAGGGCATTATAAAAGAAAGGTGTGCCTATTGTCGAGCCCCATCACCTCGTTCAGATAACGTACAATTAGAAAGATGCAAGAGAAGAATGGAAGATGAAAAAGATCTAAATGCTTATCGGTTGCTTGGTTATGCATACCAGTTTGGAAGATGGGGTTTATCAAGGAGCTCAAACAATGCATTAAAACTATGGAATCATGCAGCTAATCAAGGTGATTTCAAATCACACGCTGCAATTGGTAGGATATATCTTCTTGGATCATACCCTAAACAAGATATGGAGAAAGCTACCTATCACTTAAAGCTTGCTGCAATTGGAGGGGATGAAAAGTCGAGGCATATTGTTGGCATGCTGGAGCTTAAAAACGGCAACATAGCTCAAGCAATGAAACACTTTATAATTTCAGCTAGAGCAGGATACGATAACTCTTTGAAGCAGGTAGAAGAAGGATATAGAAATGGTCACATTGCAACGAAAGACACATATTCTTCCACTTTGGTTAAGCACAAAGAGTCAAAAGATCAGATGACGAGTACAGAAAGAGATAGAGCTGCTTATCATGTGAGAAATATGGTTACAAGAGCATGCTGTTCACGTAATTCTCAAATTGATGATAATGAACGGGATCTTATCAATTTCGATTTAGATATATCTTCTATTGGTCAGAAAGTAATAACATACGATGATCTGTTTAAAGATCCTCCACCACAAGAAGACTGTATGTTTTGCTTCCTACCAATGCCTTGTCACTCCAGTGTATGCGGGGTAGCAAAAGAATATCAGTTTTGCTGTGGAAAAATGTTGTGTTCTGCGTGTATGGACTTGTCACGGGACAAGTGCCCCTTTTGTTCTACACCACCAGTTTATTTAGGGAAGGAGCTATTAGAAAGATGTATGACCCGGATAGATCTTCTTGATGAAAGAGCATTTGTGGAGCTAGCTTTTGCATATCGAGATGGGAAATGGGGTTTGAAATCAGATCGTAAATATGCAATGGATTTGTTGTATCAAGCAGCGGAATTGGCGTTATTCAGTGTAGACAAACCTCTTTTTGAATCAAGTACAGCACATTTTTCTATAGCCAACGCATATTTACATGGAATTGGTGTTGAAAAGAACAGAAGTAAAGCCACTTACTATTGGAAGCTTGCGGCAATGGGAGGGCATGAATCAGCAAGGTACAATCTAGGTGTCACAGCTGAATTAGATGACAACTTAAACAGAGCAATGAAACACTATATGATAGCTGCCAAAGCAGGATACAATAATGCCTTGGCAAAGGTTGGTAAAGGCCATAAAGCTGGATATGCTTCAAAGGATGATTATGTAAGCACACTTCGTGCATTCAAAGTTTGTCGAGATAATATGAGCAGTAACCAAAGAGATAATGCTGCGGCCTCTGAACCCCAAGGTATCAATTATGCAAAGACAGAGCTGAATAACGACCATCAAAGGCTGGCCAATTTTTGTGCCATATGTCGGGAGGAACTTAACAAACCATCTATAGAATACCAAGCTAATCCATGTGAAGCAAATGAGCATGGCCTGAGCGTAACATACGGGCAATGTGGACATGTGTTTCATCTGGATTGTGCCCAACGGTGGTTGAAAACACACAGCGTTTGTCCTCTTTGTAATTACGAATGGGACTTTGCCAAGATCGAGGTTGCAAAATATTATGAAAGTGAACCACTACAATTGAATGAAAGCGTCCTATATGCTACAGATGGTGCCTATTCCTATTCGATTTCTTATCAAATTGATGCTGCAATTGTTAAAACCATGAAGGAATGCAAGACACTACCACACCTTGAGCTTGTAAGTAAAGTACAATCCCGCTTACATCGATTTACTCCTCAGATCAAGGAAATCAAGAATCAAATCAAGGCTCTTATTGATAGGGAGTATATAGAGCGTAGTGCGGATGATTATCAGAAGTACAATGTAAGTGCTAGTATGTTGTATTTGTCCAAGATCTTGTGCATCTGTTCTCATTATTTGCATATCAGTATCTTCCTTAGGAGCATGATAATATATTCTACGATTTAGTTCAATGAGAAAGATTATGGCTCGACTTAAGCAAACTAAATCCTTAACTCTATTCTTCTACTTTATGTACCAAGTTATACAACTAAGCTCTTCCCCATCGCCTCAGCCAAGTCATCAACTGCGGCTTCTACCTTGCCTCCGCTCTCCTCTTGCTCTTCTTCTTCATCATCGTCTTCATCATCCTCATCAGACATATCATCATCGGCATCCCCATCTGAATCATTATCATCCAACTCCCCAAGTCTATCATCAAACGCCACCTCAAGCTCACCCACAATCTCCTCGGTGAATGAATTGCCATTCAACAAGATCTTCTTGAGGTTAGGCAAGTCCTTACCCTCGGGTCCATAAGCATCGATCAAAGCTCGTGCACCAATAGCACCAATCATGCAAGAATTCAATTGAATCTCCTCAATACTATGTCCATCCTCACTACCATGAAAGGCGGCAGCGATATGCTCTGCACCCTTACTTGTCATATCACAATTATCTTCCAAATGTAGAACTTTCAACTCACCGCCACAATCACGGATATAGTCGGCAATATGCTTAGCTCCACGCTTACCAACTTCATTACCACTCAAATCTAAATGCTCCAATGCACTATCAGATTCAAATAACGCATGACATACCTTCTTAACCCCATCATCTTCCAAGTCACAATCTCGTAAATTTAAATATCTTAACGATTTGGTACTACCCAATGCACGGAATAATGCCTCATGTGATGACTTATTGGCAAAGTTATTATCACATAAATCCAATTTAGTCAACTTTGGATTATACCCCATACTTAATGATGCATCTAATGCACTAGCCACAATATCACTACCCTCCTTGCCGGCACGTGTTGATGAGAAACGTACATCTTCAAGATTTCGACATTTTTCTAATATCCTTGCAAACTCTTTACACCCTCCCAATCCACTCATATTATTATAAAAGTGTATAGAAGTTAAATTCGATGCAATACATCCCGACGTACCATCGTCATCATTCGTTAATATATCAGCAACTTGTGCCATTGTTTCCTGTGATAAACCATTATTACACAATGCAACACTTTGTAATGACTTCTTACTTAATGCAGTCTTACATGCCCCTATACCCTGTTGACCAATTGCATTATCTGACAAATTAACAGTTACCAAATTTGAATTGCAAAATGCATTACATAATGTTTGCAGTACTACTAATCCCTCCTCGGTTAATCTGCCGGCGATGCAGTCACTAATATCGGCCTCAATAATATTGTGTGCAATGGGTGTATCGGAACCGTCAAATGGTTCTTTTAAGAAATTGGCAATTAGTTTAGCAGCGGAGGCTGAGTAGGATTTATCAGTTAATGATATACGATCACATAATATTAAATTGTTGTTGTTATTACTTTCGTCTTCTTGATCTAGTTGTTGTTGTAATATTTTTTGCTTATGTTCACGAAGTTGTGTTGTCCATAGAGTTATAATTTCATTTGCCTTTTCTTCATCGACGAAGCCGCGTTCACCGTGCGGTTCTAATTTGATAGGGGAGAGGACCATCTTGTTGTTTGTTTGTGGTAGTTTGTGTTATGTTTGCGTTTTATGAGAGTGGCGTGAGGGATACCGGCTAGGGCATGCAACCTACCTCAGTAAAAGTTGAGTTGAATGAAGATCTTTGCATTGGCCTCTTAGAACTTATATACCTAGTGGTTAGTGCCTAATACCTCTAGGTATACGACATATATCAAAGTAAAATATGCTTTTAGTATAAGGGTTGTTATATATCATATAAACAGGCATAGTAGAGGATACTCTAAAGGATACCTAATACAATCTCTAAGGTGCACCTTGTGATAAGAATTGTATTGCCCTGTTACTTTCAATATAATATCATATATAAGTTGCAAATAATGAAGAGATTCTGGGGACGAACTGGAAGTAGTAGTTCCTCTTCAACAACAAACAATAATAAACAAAATGTTAGTTCACCACCCAACTCACTAACAAATGGTAATAACACCGAGGCTGTTTTGTTAGCCTCCTCCACCTTACAAAAGAAATCATCCTCCAATACAACATCAATACCACCATCCCGTAAACAACGTATGCAACTCTTAAAATCAATAATACATCATGCCGATTCTGTTCAGAATAAATATCTAATCCAAAAAGATTTAAGTGATCCAAATATACCTAAACCACAAAGTAGTATGAGTACATTGTTTATTAGTGTAGATAAGGTAACAGATGAAATTAATGAAAAATGTTATTCAAGATGGCATGAGGTGTTACAGGAGGGATTGGTACCGATGAGTTTACATGCTTTAAACTTGTTGGAAAAATCTACTTCATCTTCAAGTGATGAGGATATTATGGATATTGATGAAGAGGAACAATACTTTGCAACAATGGCAGGTATGGATGAGGAGATACAGGTTATGGCTATATTGGCACGGGCTGCTTCTTTGAATGATATAAAAAGTAGCAATGAGGAAGATGGGGAGGTTTCTAAAAGCACAGAAGACGGGATGGAACAAATTAATGCAATGATGAAATGTATAGCCATGCTGTTGTTTCATATTGTATTGGAGGCATCATCATCGGATGAGTCATCGTCAAATAAAGTGGAAGAAGCTGGTACAACAGAAACATTTAAAACAGTAGCCGGATATGACGGACGAGTCCGGCATGTGGCCAAGTTGGCATGCGTGGATGTATTATCTCGTGCTATTATTGATAGTGTTGAATTATATGAATGTAGTAATGATATGAGAAGTGATGACGTGTTGTTTGATCGAGCACATAATAATCAATCACCAACAACAACAAGTGATAATAACAATGAGCAAGAACATGAAATAGCAACGAATGTATATGATATGGATGAACATTCATTATGGAATATAGCCAATATTAAAACATTTGTTGATCAAACGAATTTGGGTAAGGATGCAATCTTTGGTACGTTGTATCATGAATATAAAAAGTCTCCGCCGGTTGCGACGACGGACAATAATAATGTAGATAATCAAGGAAAGTCTTCTGAATCAAATGAAGAAGATGATCAATCGGCAAAGTCCGGGGATACAGCAACTTCAAGAGATGATGAAGAGTCAACGTCAAAGCAACTGTTTACATCTGAAGATGCAGAAAATGATGCAAAGGTATTCCCTACTACTTCTGAGGATGTGGTAGATGATGAACAAGACATGCCAACAACAGCAGTGGAATCTATCGAATCGAACTGGTCTTCATCCTTTGAAGTGCAATCAGAAGAAATCAAGGTTGATGATTCAGATGTAGATGATGATAATATTAGTTTAGAGGAAGAGTTGGATACTTTGGAACAAGAGTTGGACGCCAAAAGTGAAGAATCTGATTTAGGCCATAGCAATCTAAATAAAGAAGAGGATGATGATAAGGAAGAAGAGAATGTCATGACAGAACTTCAAGCTAGACGGCATTCCAATGCAAAGTATTTAGCTACACGCAAATTCGAATTGATTGAGCGTCTTGTAGCTATTGATATCGTGCGATTTCTAATGGCCGAAGAACGAGAAAAGAAGATACGAGAGCAGGAAATCGAGGCACAAAAGAAGAGTACAACACACAAGTTGCCATCCTTCTTGAAACAAGATGTGATTGATGATGAAGAAGGCACTGCCGACCTTGATGATGCGGCACTCGAGGATAAAATGAATGAAGCATTAGATGAGTCAAGTTCTCAGTTCTTTACCGATACGAGAGTTAAGCAGATGAAACGTTCTGCAAAGATAGCTGGAATGGGTCTGGCTTTAGGGACTGTGTTTGCAATTACTGGTGGTCTGGCTGCTCCGGCCTTAGCGGCTGGTATTGGAGGTATTGCTGCACTTACAGGAGCAACGACTGCATCATCAACTGCTCTCTTGGCAGTGTTGGCAACTTTCAAAGCGGGTGCTGCCTTGTTCGGTGTTGGTGGTGGGGGGCTTGCAGCATATAAAATGAAGAAGAGGACTGCAGGTTTGTCTCAATTTGAAATACGAAGAGAGAATATAGAACAGTACATGTATCTTGGTGCTAGTGATGAGAAGATGAAGAAGGGAGTTGAGACGATGCTCCCGCAGCTCCATACAACTGTGGCTGTGTGTGGATGGCTAAGAGATAATGATATTGCCGATTTCCAATTAGCCTGGGGTATACAACCAACGTGTAAATACGAGAAAGAGGATGATGATAAGCGCAGGATTAGACAAATGAAACGATTTTATTCGGTTTACAATCCTCCTTTGGTACAGTTGTGTGGACATTTCATGGAGACGTTGAAGAAGAGGTTGAAGAACGACTTTAGTTGGCATCGGATTTGGCAACAGTTAGAGCAGAAATATGGTGCTAATCCAGATCACCTCATGCCACTTGACACACCACATGAGAACGAAGTATCTCTTTCATATGAAGAGAAGGAGATGATAGATGGAATACTGAATGATGCAAAGATTGTCAACTTAAGAAAGAGGGGATACGGAGTGGAGGAAGAGATCGACTTTGATGAGGATAATGACATTTCTGACCTTCTTCACAAGATGACACCCAAGAAAACACATCGGAAGAACTGCACAGGCAGTAGTATTCCTGATGGTGTAAATGATGATGTTGATGTGGACTTGGAGACAATGGAAACTGAGTTGGTTGATCTGGCCCTTAGTAATGAGAGCGATGAGTTTGATAAAGAGTCAGGACCGAGTCTCCAAGAACGAATGGCGAAGCAAAGAGAACAACAGGCTGAATTTCTCAAGAACAATGGTCTCGTCTATGACAAGCCTGAAAGTGAAGATGGTGAGGGTAAGAGTGCAGATATTACAGCAGTAAATATCCCCGATAGTAATGTCTCAGCACCAGAATCACCAGCACCTCAATCGCCAAGCTTAAAGGAGCGCATGTCTATTCAAAGAGAGCAACAAGTTTCATTTCTCAAGGATAAAGGACTCATAGATGATGATTCTAAGCTTTCAGAGGGTGCCGGGTCTCCAAAGATGATAGGATCCATGGACGAGGATGAAGAAGATGATGCACAAGATCCACCGCCGGCAACTTTGAAAGATGATCTGGAGGAATTTGAGGAAGAACGTTGTCCGGTCGTTTGGGATTGGAAGAGGTTATATGGTACTGCCGATATTCACACAGTTACATGGGAAAGTAAAATGTTGAGCAGTCTTTGTCATATTGTGGAGAACTTGGCCATCGAGGTATCATCCCAAGCAACCAAGGTGGCTCTTCAATACTCTGTGATTGGTGCAATCGTCTCTGCTGTCGCCATCCCATCGGCTCTTATTACGGCAAGCAAATTGATAGATGATCCTTATCAAATAATTGTGATAAGAGCTGATGAGGCGGGAAAAGAACTGGCAAAATGTCTACTTTCTAGTGATGAACGAAGGCCGGTTACACTAGTTGGCTTTTCATTTGGCGCCCGAGTTATATACTCATGTTTAAGAGAACTAGCTCGGCAGCAAGATATATTTGAATATAATCGATCGGGTAAGATACTAGAAGAGAAGAAGAGTCCTCGGTCATCATTCCTGAAAAAGAAGAAGGATGAGAATAGATTTGAATATGATAGAGAACCTGCTTCGTTGGTAGCTGATGTAATCTTCATTGGCCTTCCTCGTGCTATAGATAGAAAGGTATTGACATCTTGTAGACGAGTGACAGGAGGACGTATGGTTAATTGTTATACGACAAATGATTGGCTACTATCGTTAATGTTTGTGGCAAGAGGAGGTACGCCCTGTGGAACCAAGCCGATTAAAGATGTTCCTGGTATTGAGAATTATGATGTTACCACACTCGTTGAATCACATACCAAGTATGGCAATGCTATTCCAAGCATCTTACAGCTCGTTCGCTTCTCTGAACCTGAACCATAACAAGTGTAGAAAGTAAAAAGGCGAGTATTAAGAACTAGTGTAAAAGGCTTAAAGTATTAATACCATTCATATCTATAATTACTTCATTTGCATACCCCCTTCGATACATCTGTCAACAACTCCCAACAAATGTTCATTCTCTAATGCCGCTCGTACTCTTTCTTTATCTGCTAATTGTTTATTCACGGCGTGCTCACTCACATGTGTGCCATTTTCAATTTTCACAACCACTTTAAACCGTGAAGGTATAGATCTTAATAGCTTAACACGAAGACTGAGTCCAATGAGTGTAGCCATTGAGCAGTGAGGTATCTATGTTTAGAGTGTAAAGAGTGGAGAGCATAAGTGGGTTTATATTCGAGTTAAGACTGGTTGAACACAATGTTATCGGTTACTCACAGTTGGTCTGTGATGTATGCAAGAAGGCAGAAGAAATAAAATAACACAGTGAGTGAGTGAGGTTATGTAATGATGAACATTGTACTCATATGATATGTGCCTACTCACGTGAATTGCACATGGACAGTAGAAAACTTTTTGCGAATATCATTATTATCACTATCATTACTACTACAACTCGTGCCCTTTAAATCAACAACAGTAATCAACTCCAATCGAACAACATTTAATTGTTCAAGAGTCAATGGATGTTCAGGATCTTGTATATTCCGAACTATATCAAATATCTCATTGGGAGTAATTGTATCTCGTTTCTCCTCCTCTTCCTTCTTCTCTTCTGTATGTAATGCTTGCCATTTTGTTGACTCGATATTAATCTTTGTAGTATGCTTTGATGGAGTAAATGATGGATAACGAATAGCTTTACATTGTTTATGTATAGTCTTTGGATTGTAGAATGCAAATCCTGCTTGTTGTAATATATCTAATTTTGATACCGTAGATGATGTGATCTCATTGTTATCTATCGTTGTAGAAGCATGAGAAGCTGCAGATAATGCTAATGCAACACTCCGATCTTCGGCGGTTATTGATCCCCATTGGTAGATAGATGATGTATCATAATCTATATCCCACTCAGTAGTTGGATCAATAATATTGAGTTGTTGTGAGTTTGAAGGAGATGGAGTACCAAATAAGTGGTATCTTCGTATAGCTGCAGACCCGATCAATGGTGAAGCAGCAGGTATATTAGATGCATGACTATGTTTATTTGTCGAGTGGATAATAGGGTTGGGGTTTTCTTTTGTCGACATGTGTGTATATTGCAATCAATCAATTGTTGTGTGGTAGTGAGTAGGTTATTTGTGAGCGTTTTTCATATGTTTATTATGAAGACCAATAGACGCGGTTCACTGGCAATCAAATCGCCGTGAGTGACTTATGTTAACCAATAGATAATATGCTCGATATAGGTATATACAGAAGACAGACAACTATGATATCGACCTTAGTATTTGGACATCTGACATCAAACAATTAACAATAAGAAATCTCTTATCCCTAATTCTTGTAAGTCAAATGTATGTAGTGACACCTGTCCAATTACCGTGTCCGTTTGGTCTAGAGGTATGATTCCTGCTTTGGGTGCAGGAGGTCCCGAGTTCGAATCTCGGAACGGACCCGAGTTCTTTTTGCTTTGCTTTGGTGCATTGCTAATCTTCTTTTGCTGGCTACAACAATATGATGCAGAATGATATTTTGTCTTATTCGTTGTCGTCAGAATCTCATGTATCTTATGTCAAGAGCAAAAGCAAGAGAGGTAGATTCCTGCTTTGGGTGCAGGAGGCCCCCAGTCCAAATCTCGGAACGGACCCGAGTTCTTTTTGCTTTGCTTTGGTGCATTGCTAATCTTCTTTTGCTGGCTACAACAATATGATGCAGAATGATATTTTGTCTTATTCGTTGTCGTCAGAATCTCATGTATCTTATGTCAAGAGCAAAAGCAAGAGAGGTAGATTCCTGCTTTGGGTGCAGGAGGCCCCCAGTCCAAATCTCGGAACGGACCCGAGTTCTTTTTGCTTTGCTTTGGTGCATTGCTAATCTTCTTTTGCTGGCTATGTACAACGACAACATCATAATATAATAGTATCCGTATTAGTTTCTTTTGTCGTAGTTATTCTTCTAGACAGCAGATTCATAATATTTGTAAGCATCATGAAATGCCGCAGCTTTATCCCTCTGCTCACTCTTAATCTTATCAAGATATGCTTGGTAAGACCGTAATGCTTTGGCAAAATCATCTTTTGTTGTATATCCATTCTTGTACATTGTTTTGATATTCTTCAGAGAGTCATGTCCCCCATCCCTCACCGCAATCATGAAGTGTTTCAATGCCCTATCCATGTTGCCTGCCTGGATCTCCGATTCACCTAGCCGGTTCCTTGCTGTTACATCTGCTGCCATAGCAGCTAATTCCCAGTAGCGTATAGCTTTCTTTTCGTTCATTTCCACTCCAGCAATACCTCTATTATGAATAAACCCAATATTGAAATATGCTTCAGCACACCCAAGATCTCCTGCTCGATGAAATAGTTCTAATGCCTTGGCATAGTTTTGAGGTAATCCGTTTTCTCCTCGTGCATAATAACATCCCATACTGTAGATTGCATAAGAGTCATTCAGCTCTGTACGTTTCTCAAATTGTCTAATCAACTCCTCATCTGTTATTGAAGTAGATACAGGAGTTCTACAAAAGGCACAAGCCTTCTCGACAACTTCGTTGCCTAGGTCATCATATACAGGTGCATGGATACAAGATATGCATATTATTTTACCACAGCATGCCATAAACATCCGTCCCGATTCAAGAATTGGCAACTGTATCATACAAATCGGACAATCTTCTTTAGGTGGAGGTTGTTTGAATAATTTTTCATCATGTAATTCTTTAGCCTTCTTCTTACATTCCTTCTTATGTTGTGGTCGGTGAGCAATCTGGCAGTCCCTACTGCAATATTTAATCGATTTACATGCCGTACAGGTCTTTAGATCGCTACCAACCTCTTCTCCCTTGCCACAATTGGCACATAAAGACATTGTAAAACAATCTGATGTATTGGTTGGTTTTATTGTTGTGTTTTGATATTATACGCAGTGTTTTCGATCTATATCCCGATGCAGTATACACTTGATATGATTGTAACTACTGATACTAGGTACTATATATTGCTATTGTTCTATTCTAATGTGATGTACTTGGTATTCGAATGTATTGTGGATGCTGTTTTTGTGCATAAGATGTGCACAAAAAAAATTATCAACTTTTTGTTCTTCTTTTGCGCAGTTGCAATATGCCCTAGATACTTTGTAACTCTACGGAGTATATTAAATACTGACGCTTATTTATACTAATGTGATTTATGCAGCATATGTTGATAATGTGGTGGAGTTATTTAGATATTAATTGGCTTTTTCCTTTTGCACGTGTGAATAAAATTGTCCAACCGCCACCAGCCAGCGATGACAAAGCAAGCGTAGTCAGTAGTCAGTAACGTAACTACATGGCTGGCTGTTCTATAATATACCGACATACCTACCATATAATATACCTAATCTCTGCCATATTCTTCATCGGATATAGCTATTTGTATATTTACATCGTCATTATATTGGCGGCCATATTTATAGGATAAAGCTATTTATATGGCCAGTTATTATATTTGGTGGTGAAGAAACACATACATTTGATATCAGATATTATCAAACATGAGAGTATCTTCTCAATTATATTGTGTTGTATCTCTACTCGCTGCATCAACAACAACCGTGTGTGCATTTCTATCTCCCCGACGATTGCATCATGTATCGACTTCCTCATCCTCGTCAGCATTATCCGCTACTAGAGTAGTATGGCTAACGGGATATGAAGATTTGAGGATACGAGATCATGGTGGGTTTGCTCAGGCATTCTCTAATTATGATGATACTATTGTACCAGTCTTTATACTTGATCCAGAATTACATTTGACTTGCAAATCGTCATCTGCAATAGAACGACTTCGTAATAGTATTTCATCACTTGAATCAGAGTTGGAGAGTATTGGATCTCAACTAATCATCCGATCGGGATCAGCAACTACAATTCTACCATCATTAGTAAAAGATATAGATGATGCAACTTCATGCTATGTTATTGCGGATGATGTTGCATTGGATATGAGAACAGTACAAAGAGATACATGTAATCGTCTTGAAGAAATGGGTATAGATGTATGTCGGTGGAGTAATGCACTAAGACCGAGTGCACCATGGGCAGAAGAAACTAGCAAAAGAACAATCATGCCAAGTTTCTATCCAGAGTATTCCAATATTGTAGATCGTTTATCAATACCATCTCCTAGATATGATTATTTGACTCAAAAGAAAGATACTGAAAACAATGTACTACAATCGGAGGGTTTACCATCGATTGAAGAGTTAATAGACATGTCTATCGCCGTCACTCCCCAAGCAGTTCTGGATTTTCAAAAGCGTTGTCTATCCACTGAATGTACATTTAGTTCAAGTGGTAGTACTGTTGAACCATACGAGAAAGTGATAACAAACAAATGGTCAACTGAATCAGGAGTTAGAACTGCTCTTGAGGAGTATTGTCGACAAGGGAAGGATTCGTTTGCCAATAAACACTTTGTCATATCAAAGAATGACTCATCGTCCAACAAAAGTATGTATGAAGCTGCATCGAATCGAATAATGATAAATAATAATCCTAGTGATGTATTGGCACTTAGAGAGGCACCGACACGAGCATTCTCCTCGGCTTTGAATCTAGGTTCAATAAGTGCACGAGATGTGATTGACGCTGCTAAGAATCGTCATGACAGAGAGGAGGATGTAAGCCCATCTGATGATCCACTATGGGGGAGAAGTAGCGAAGGTGCTCTATCTGATGTAGTCGAATGGAGAGAATGGTTTCGGTTACTTGCCGAGAGGTCATTACACTTACAAGAAAATGATATGCCATCCACATCGGGCGGTGAGAAGGAACAAGGTGGTTGTTCAAGAGAAACGGGCAATGTTAATTATTGGAGATGGAAGGGACAACATTTAGTACGATATATCACATGGCCAGCAGGCAAAGACTACATTGAAGATGCCGACGACGCTCTTCCAGCACTTTTATTAGTACACGGCTTTGCTGCCTCGGCTGAACAATGGGAGAGGTTAGTGTACAGTCTTCGACAGCAATATGGCGATAAGTGCCCTCCTATATATGCGGTTGATTTACTAGGTTTTGGTCATAGTGAAAAGCCTGGACTTTCATACACACAATACCTTTGGGAGGCTCAATTGGTAGAATTTGCGGTTGAAGTGATGAAGGCAAAACCAATGGTAATGGTAAGTTTCAGCTATAGCTTATTGTGTTGTTCATTATATGTTTCTAACCAATATATTTTGTCATAGGTCGGTAACTCAATTGGCGGAGGTTTATCTGCTGGCGCTTCTGCCTCGCTTGGTGTTGATATATGCAAAGGATTAGTGCTATGTAATACCGCAGGCATTCTGCAAGAGCCTGCTAGTTATGTTGGGTATAGTAATGACAACCAATACGAATATGGGACGGGGCCACTGCCAACGGAAAAACAGATAGATACTTCGATTCGTTCTCATACTGAGGCTGCATTGAAGGGCAATCCCAATGAGGGGCCTTACTCCCCAGTACCTCTAGTTGGCAAGAACGCTCTCGACTTATTTGGAAGAGGTATAATACAACTCATTTATCCTCAAATTGAAAAGCGTTTATCACTAATCTATAACAATAATATGGAAAATGCAGATGAAGCAGCTATTTATGCAATACAGCAATCGGCTATGCATCCTGGTAGTGCAAATGTCATCGGTAGCGGACAGAAACTTGCTCCAAATAGGCCACTTAATGAAGTGCTCATTGATCATGTTGACGGTGGATTAGATGTATTAGTTGTCATGGGTCTAGATGATCAGGTCAGTTCTCCTGCAGCGGCTCAAACACGTGCTGAACTATTCTGTAGATTGAACCCAGGAAAGGTTGTTGTTGATGCGATCGCCGACGCTGGACACTGTCCACATGATGATAAACCAGAGCTTGTAGCTCAATCTATTGTAAAGTGGCTTGACAGTATATATGATCAACCGTGTGAAGGTGAAGAACAACTCAGAGAGAGAGAGAGTAAAGAGTTGAAAGCAAGTCAACATGTAGAAGCTACAAATCTAAGGTAACTTTGTACAGATTTATTTTTGTGCAGTTTAAGCTAGACATATGAGCTTTCTTTTTACAGATTTATCTTTGTGCAGTTTAAAGTCCACATGATACACCTCACAGCGGTGTTGGCGCCTTCCCTGCTATTCGTCGAGATCGACGTAGGCCTGGACTGTTTGTACATGATGTCTGTTTCATTACCTTCTCTTCTCTAGTTCTTGTATCATCAGTATCACACTCATCAAATGGATAATATTCTCCCCATTTTCTATTCAAATAATGATCAGATATGTGTATAATACATGCTGCAATCGGATAACAATGCCAGCCACAATGCCAAAAGATGAATCCATCTTCATCTAATGCTTGTTGTGACTTTTGACTTTGTAGGAAGCAAAACATTGCCAGTCCAACGCTTGTAAGGTTGAGCATGTATATGAATGGTCGTGTGTATACACTCATTGTGATTAGTTTGGCAAGCTCTAGACACATCATAGTACATGCCAAAAAGCGATCGATTGTATGCCAAGCAGAGATATTTGTCATATGTACATAATCTGCTAGGAACGAGCAGGGACTCTGACACAATATCAATGCCCATCCATACAATCGCACAGGAAACCAATGTCTTCTATACTGCTTCTTCTTCTTTCTGCTGCCAGCAACAACACAGCCACCGCCGCCACACAAACACCACTTGGGAGGTAACGATAAGATTACCATCCCAGCTAATGCATATGTCCAACATAATATACCAAAGTAAGTTGGTAAGTACAGAGGAGGTACTGGTATTTCTAATTGTGGATGAATATACGGTATCGTCATCATTATGGGAGGTGATGAGAGGCTGTTGCTTCTTGTATGATGTGATGTTGTATTGTACATGAAGTTGTTACTACTTGTTAAAATTGTCGTATTTATGGATGAGGAATGCATGATATGCTGCTGTGTTAAATTGCCAAGCATGTAAACATCGTAATGATGTGAATGTAAATTGTTGGGCGAATCTTCTGCATATACAAATTTAGGACTCTTTTGTGCACTGTAATGATGCTGATGTTGTATACTGCCACTGTAATGATTCTGAACATAATGTGCATCTAATCTATCATCAGTATTGTCCTCGTTATCGAACAGATAGGTGTATCCAGCATAATGTTGAGAAGGTATGTAAAAATTAGTTTGTGACTTTGTACCCCATTCAGATACTATGCATTGCAGCATTGAGTATATCGATCCGCCCAATCTTCTCCGATGTTGTGACTTGTTATCGTTATTGTTGTGAGATTGTATTGTGAAACTGATATCATCTGCTTCACTTAGGAAAGATAAGTTATCATCGGAGTTGGCAGAGTTTGTAATACTTTCATTCTCTTGCAATTTATTTATTGTATTGGGCGGCTGAGAGAAGGCCAACTGAAAACATTCATCGAGGTGCATCTTCTATTTATATTGATGTCCTTCTTTATGATATACTAAGGGTAATACGATATTAATATGTAGCTCGTTATATTATGCACAAAGCAGAAATGCCAATGAAAATTCTGTGAATCTATGAATTTGTGAATCTATCTTTGGCTAAACGTGCTCGCTATCCTGCACGCAAGTGTAGACCGTGACCCAGCAGCTATAAATAGCCTACCCTTCGTCTATCTCCTCTCCTCTAGGACTCTGGCAACATTGCAACATACCAATTATGGTAGGATAGTTTGCAAGTTGTTGTGTGGTTTGTTTATTTGTTTGCTGGCGTACGGTAAAAACCTACCGTATTATTCACCAAATGATTTACTACGGCCCATTCGGTACACGCTTATCGTTTTTGTTTATGTTACTTTTTGTTTGTACCTTGTTTGTTCGATTGTGTTGTTTGCTACAAACAATCGGCCTGCAGAGGGTATCATTATATGTATACAGTAGCTGATAAACATTCGTCGACTCATGATGAAGCTCTTCGACTGCCACTGTCATATTCACTTAGGTCCGCATGGACTTGATCCACTATTGCAACGATACCAACATCAATCAATAACAAAAATTCAAATGGTAATGCTAATACTAATGATAGTAATGAAACGCTATGTAAAAGTTGATTCAGTAGTATCAAGATTGAGAGAGGAATCATACAATGCAATTCCATGTTATGGTGTACATCCGTGGTTCTTACATGATGTAGATAAGATATTCGGTGAAGAAGAAGAATGGGAGTGGCTTGTTGAATCGAGGAAACATCTGATCGATAATCCTAATGCAATAATGGGGAAATTGGATTGGATGGTGCAAGATGGAGAGAAGTGGAAGAAGAAGAAGACGATGATACTGATAAGAGAAAAGATATGGACGGTGAAACTATTTGGAATAGAAAACGTATTCTCTCATGTCCAATGGAAATACAACAAAGAGCTTTTGAACAACAATTGTATATTGCAGCTGAATTAGAAATGCCTGTGAGTATACATGTGGTTAAAGCATGGGGCGAGCTCTTTCATTCTTTAGATAATGTAAGAGACAAGATGAGACAGAAGTACTTAAAAGAAGAAGAAGATGCATTACAGAAGATAGAGAGCAAACAATCTAGAAAGAAGAATAAGAAACCGAAGCATCGTTTACTGCCACCTACAATATACTTTCATGCCTTCTCTGGAAAAGCAGGTGTGATAAACTCGATCCTAGCTGCGTGTGAGAAAGGCAATGTTTCTCGAGAAAATGTATTCTTCGGTTTTGCGCCGGCAATCCCAAACTTTTATACATCAAATACCCCAACAATCATGAGACAAATTGGTATTTATCAGCTAGTAATCGAGACAGATTTAGAGGACTCTACAAATGTATGTACAGATTTGCAAAGAGGAGTCGAAGGTATTGCATCGGCATTTGATGTGGATGCTTATCAAGTGGCAGACATAACCTATCAAAATGCCAAGAGATTATACTTTGGCCGGCTTTAACTACATCAATTGGCTGGAGTTATTCATAAGATAGAAGAAAGTATACCTAAGCTAACATAGCTATTTACATCTTTACTATACACAAGTGTGTAGGGTTGTTTTTCAACATCTCTGACCTTGTCTCTTCATCTGATTCGTTAAGAAAATCGAGATGGCCACGTAATTCTGGATCGATATCTTCGTGTAATGAACTCCTTATACTGCTCTTGGCAAAAACATCAGTATAGGGCTTGTTTTCTTCCCATTCTTCTT
>Ga0214480_100318_pt1 | contig 24429 bp, 22 predicted proteins | sample M1_20Mar14CPVII9_3_FD_165042 | JGI IMG/M metagenome (GOLD analysis project Ga0214480, IMG submission 165042) | Marine eukaryotic communities from Monterey Bay, California, United States - M1_20Mar14CPVII9sort6BwellE17 | ecosystem: Environmental > Aquatic > Marine > Unclassified | place: USA... | reverse complement strand
TGATACCTTCTATTGCTCAGGTTGCAGAGTTGAAAAAGTAAAGAAAGATGGAATGGCTTCGTGCCGTAGTTGTGCTGCTGATATAATGCCATGAACCCAGTCGCAGTTGAGATGGCTTGGGAAGAAGTAGCAAAGGAGTTTAATGGCAAAGTTGGCTCTGCAGCTCTGACTCTATCGATCAACTAAAGTAATTATTCGGCGAATTGTGACACCCTCCCTTCAATCTATTACTCCTAACACTAACAGTAAGACGTTGCCGTTTGGGGGAAAGAGAATCACAAGTCAGATGAATTGTATGCTTAAAATTAGAAAACAAATGTATTGACACAAGCAAGTGAACCTCACACATACCTCCAAACTTGTAATGCCCCTCTCATACTCGGGTTAATAATGCAATTCTTTCCAACTTTGCCTCAGCAGCTTCCTTCTCCTCTGCATCCCTGGCAGCCTTTGCTCTTAGCTCTTCATTTTCTTTGCGGAGTTTATTCATCTCATCAGCTACCACCAATGGCATTATATCAGCAGCACAACTACGGCACGAAGCCATTCCATCTTTCTTTACTTTTTCAACTCTGCAACCTGAGCAATAGAAGGTATCACATTCCTCACAAGGCTTGACATTGACATCGCATTCTTTGCCATCATAACATTCCCCACAATGTGCTTTTATACAACCAATGCCTTCACAGGAACCATAATACGATGAACAACCAGCGCAATGGTATCTTTTACAGTTTTCACAATAGAATAAACAATTCGCACATTTACGTTCTTCGCAAACATGACAAGTCTCTGCACACCCACTGCATATCTTTTCATGACAATATCTTTCAGCACATTGTATTCTAGGGACACAGTCCTGACAGAAATCTTTTTCACAGTAATGGCAATAAGTCAGAGTCCCATTCTCCAATCCTAACTCATCAACACACTCTTCACAAAATGGTTTCAGACAATCATAGCAGCCGTTGCAATGTACATTACCACTCATCCAATATTCGTGGTCTCTCATGTTGGCATTACAATGTGAACAGCTATTACTTTTCATCCTGAACATGGCATTGTATCTTCTTTGGAATGATTCTACTGACTCTCTCCTTTCACCAACACGCCATATGTGAGGAAAAACTATATGTTTAAATGAACAACCATTTTCAGAAACGATACTATCGAGGATAGGCACGACAGTCTCATGGCTAATCTTTGGTATAGATTTAACCCTTGGTTCTTCGTACTTTCTAACAAGGCTTAAATCAATCTGCTCTAATACTACACTTCCTTGCAATGGATTTAATCCTATACCTGTAATGTTAATACACCCACACAACTTTAACTTTTTGAGCACGTCATGTGCATTAATACTTTTTAATATTGCATATATGTCATCATCCGTCAGTTTGTTTGCAAGTTCTTTATTTATATCCTCAAAATCTAATATATCCCATTGTTGTGCCGATATGATGGCTGTACTGATAGGTGACAGTCGGTGCATCAAATCATTATTTTGCAACAAAGATGATGAGGTGAAAGCTACAGCTAATATCGCCCTCGACGGCTTCGGTAAATAGGCACATACATCAGCTATGAAACCTACAGGTAAATCACTAATATGTAGGGTATCAGCGGCGGTCCGCCGACGCTTATTGGTGCCACTATTAGATGCCATCTCTACTCCACTAAAAATGAAGTAAGTTTTAGTGCAAAGGAAGTGAATAAATTGTAATTTTAGCTATGAAACGAAGATCTGCTCTATTAGTGCGTGCGAGCTACCGCTATTGCTCTACTATGCAGATTAAATACGCCGTCAAAGCCTTGTGTATTGCTACGTCTTTTCCATGGGGTAGTTCAGTCAGTAGTGCTAGTGCTCGTAGAATATCAACTTTTGTATCATCGGCGGCGAGAAGATCACAAACATCAACATTCGTCCTCCCCACTTCAATATCGGCATCAACTAACGATAGACATCAAAGAAGCATCATAACAACAAGCATAATGTCATCGCTATCCTCTACAACCACAACCACAACTAACAATGATATAATTCAACAGACTAATAATCGAGTAGCTTTACTGCAACTGCCAGTAACATCTTGCAAATCAACCAACATACAAACAGCAAAAGAATACATACAAAAAGCATATCACTCGGGTGCTCAGTTATGTGTTCTACCTGAGATATGGAATAGTCCATATGCTACATCAGCTTTTCAAGAGTATGCAGAAGTATTACCAAATGTTGGCGATTCATTATCAGATGGTGATGATGATATACATAGTGATGGAGAGTGGGGAGAATCATCAAAGTTTTTAATGCAAATTGCAAAATCAACAAACATGTACATAGTTGGAGGATCTATACCGGAAGTATCCAATGATGATAAGATATACAATACATGTCTAATCATCAATCCAAGTGGTAAAGTTGTTGGTAAACATCGTAAGGTACATTTGTTTGATGTTAATGTTCCAGGTGGGATATGCTTCCAAGAGAGTGAAACATTAACAGGAGGTGAACAGGGAGCTACCTACTTTGATGTTGATGGGTTGGGTAGAATTGGTGTTGGAATATGGTATGTATACCTGTCTATATTCTATTAAGGATGTGTACACTTGGTTAAGTTACTGTCTATCTCTTTGCAATCTCTACTCACATCATACAGTTATGACATTCGCTTCCCAGAATATGCACTTCTTTTGACTCAGATACATCAATGCAAAGTGCTGATATATCCCGGAGGTATGTTAATGTTAATGTGACTGTTCTTATTATATACTTGATCTCACTCAATACTGCCTCTTATATACTAAAACAGCATTCAACTTGACGACCGGTCCAGCTCATTGGGAGTTACTGCAACGAGCTCGAGCAGTGGATGGACAATGTTATGTATTAACGGCAAGCCCGGCACGAACCTCACCACCGGAAGAAGAAGGAAAGTATCCACATTACTCAGCATGGGGACATTCAACAGTAGTATCACCTTGGGGTGAGGTTGTAGCAACATGTGATGAGCAACCTAATATGGTACTTGCAGATTTAGATATGAATAAGGTAGATGAGATGAGGATTGCAATACCGACAATGTCTCAAAAGAGGCATGATTTGTATCGATTAGTCCAGGGTAATGATGATGAGAGTACGTAAACTAAATCATATGGCAGTACATGTACTCAATAGTATAGAAAATTAACAAACGAACGTTTTCTAGGGGAAGACACAGACACTAGTGTCTGTTCTAAATAGAGATTTGCCTTGATTGATCCCCCAATTTTTCAATCCTCGTGACACTACTCCTTCACAAACTGCATTATTGCCACCGTTTGTGATAGATCCACCAGATATCATATTATAGGCAAAATCGTTCTCATCTCGAGCCTTAACAATGTTACTCCACAGACGTACGCCTTTGGCATTATTGATAACAATCCCACTGTACGGCTGTCGGCCTTTGCCCAAATTCTGATGCCAATCATGCTCAACTTCTGTCTCTAAATCTAATGGTATAACGCCATTATCATAAACTTTGTTCCGTTGGACATAGCCACGATCGGTTCTGTGGTAGACTAATCCGTTAATTCCATTGTCATAGGCTTCGTTGTCGGATAGCTCCATTTGGCCGTGAAAATAAGTGTCTTTATTTCGTGTAACATACACACCCATACCATCAATGATATAGTCTGTAGAGTGTTGAGAGTTGCAAAGGAGGTCAGCTGTATCGTTAATGAAGGTACAAAACAAATGTGACACATGATATGAACAACTTTCAACATGACTCACCCTGACTTGATTTCCCATAGCGACACTGCCATGGACAATCACCTTTAAAAAGATTGGGATATCTTTCAAGGAAGGACTCGACTTCCGTCCTACAATCCGGATAAGTCGAACAATCAATATCACCTGCAATTGGACTTTCATTCCATGCATAATTTGGATTGTAGTATGGTATCTTGTTCATATTAGAATGAACAATATTTCGATTCAGCCTCATTTTGATCTTATTCTCTGTATCAATATCCACGCTTTCTGCCAATACTATTGCCGATTCTGCAGCTAGAAGATGCGTGTTTTACGGTTTACGAAGTTAAAGAGAGATGATATTAACTTCTGTTAGTACATGTGGGTATTGAACACACGGATTCATTGATAAAACAAGACTTACCTGAGCTCCACCATGTATTGGCGTAGACCTTACTATCAGTAATGTTTATATAATCTCCACGATTAACGCGTATCCCACTGTTTGGACAATGATGGACTGTCATATTGTGAATGTTAATATTATGACCATTCCATATTGCTATACCACGTCCTCTGAAGTAATTTGATCCCGAACCATTTTTAACTGTATTGTATCGATCCTCCATTGCCATATCATATGTAATATCTGCATTAGGACCAACGATTTCTAAATGTGCGATTTCTATAAAAGAAATCGAAGCACTGCTTTGGATGATACCACCGGGCCCATTAAACTTTAATATTGGAGTACTGGATGCATTCAAATCTTTCAATATCTTGAGATGTGATACACCATCCAGCCTTGCTATTACATTGTTTATACTTGTTTTGGCACCGTCTTCATGCCTATTATTCGTATAGTTACCTTCCATAACATAAATAATTTGACATTTCCTTGTATTCATTGCATTTTTGTACTCGTTAATTGCCTTTTGGAATGATTTGAACGGCTTATCTCTACTACTACCCCATCCATTATTGATATTCCAGTCTTTACCCTCGCTTGATGATACAAAAAAGGGATCCTTTTCATATTCATCCAAGGTACAATCATCTTGGACGCATGCCGATTCTAATCGACGACGCTTATTAATATCCTTCGTGGCCACACGAGGCTCTTCCAAATTATAAAAACTCATACCGCCATTATTACTGAAATAAAGGAACAATGTAGAACTATCCTTTACATCCATTACTATCTGAACATTATACTTGACATTGCAATTTGAATCTATTTTGTCCTTTAACTCAAGCCCCTTCTCGCCTCCGAGGATACATTGTTGCTTCTCGTTATCATATGTAAGCATACCGAAACTGTCGGGGTTAAATGGAGTGCAAGTGTCATAGGCAGACCTACCCTCGGCCTTCTCGCCTATCGATTCCTCCTCGTAGGTGCACAAGGTACGGTCGGCGTTACAACCAATTGTTACCTTGAATGTATAATCACAGCCACTTTTTTGTTCATATGTCGTTACGGATAAGAAATTCTCAATATCACACATGATGATCTCATCTCCACTAGAAGATGGCGGCGGTGGCGATGGTGCATTATTTGGTTGTGGTGTATCATCTTTATCAAATATATTATTGTTCTTTGCAGCTTTCTTACTCTTTGCCTTACTTTTCTTGCCACGCTTATCATTCTTTGATGTCTTTCCTCGGGGTTTTCCTCCATTCTTCTTCTTCTTAAGGTCACGACGAAAAGATATATAATCGTTGACTATAATATTTGGTACTCTATTGTTATCATCAGCACTAACACATACTACGAAAACAAGGAGAAGGATGGCAAACGCCGAGAATATTGATTTGCAACACATGATGTGCACAAAATTTGATGTCTATGATTTCACTACCAACGCAGGCAATGATTATTAGCACAATCAACGTCCATCTGTCTCCGCCCTATAGAGACCCTCTAACCTGAGAGGATGCACCGCCGATAGCGGTCAATACCATAGTCAATATTGTTATCGTATCAATGTCAATAGTATCGTATTTTTTCTGCTCTTTATGTCTCTCTGGGAAATGCCTCCGTGTGGAATATTTTCTATGGTATCCTCTCATCTCTCAGTAAGTAAGTGTTTAAGGAACTCCTGATACTGCGTAATTAGCATGGCGATTCTCATAGTAAAGAGAACCTCTTACGGCCTAACAATAGCTCTTAATACCCTAACCATATTGGATATCACAAATCAACCCTATTAGTAGTTGAATAATAAACTTTGTTTTTGACAAGCTACCTCAGTTTAATCACAAATTTTGTTAAAGGTGCACCTTCTGATAAATACATCGACTCTGCCTCTACTAAGAAGAATAATTGCAAATAGATATCAAGTAGTATCAACTATATCCGCCGGTAGTATATATTATCATATCATATCAAACCGCCTACAACAATAGGCTGTACAAATAATCAATACACGTGTTCCAATAAACACATCAAAAAATTACACACAACACATGCACCAAATTATTTCATAATAATAATAGTACATAGAGACAGTATAATGAATCGGCAGATCGGTAGGAATCTTCGTATAATTTTGATATGGACGATTGTTGTTCTTCTGGCATTCATTCAGTTTTCTTCCCTCATTCAAGTGACGAACAGTACAATGCACAAGAATAGTAATGATGATGATGCTATTCCCATATTACCCAGTAGTTACAGTTTTCCATTCTCGGCATGTCTTATAATTAAAGATGACAATATTATCTTACCTGAGTGGCTGGCATACCATTATACGATTCTTCCATTGCGTCGTTTGATTGTTGGTGTGGATGTTATGTCTTACACGGATCCGGCACCAATCTTACATGCCTTTGAGGACAATACAGGGATGGACATTAGTATATGGAAGAACGATTCATGGTGGAGAGATGGGAATATGTATTATCAAAAGAAAGAATTTACATTGAATGAAGATACAACATATGATGAATTAAGAAGAAGAAAGCAGCATAGGCAAAACAAATTTTACGAGGCATGTTTATCACAACTTAAAGCTGAGAATCACACGTGGACTATGCTCATTGATGTTGATGAATATCTTGCCTTCAACTACCTTGATGAGGTGGAAAAAGAGGCTGTTAGAAAACAAGAATACAGCGGATCCGCTACGAGAATTCAATTTGAGAATCAATCTTCATCTACTACAATCGCTGATGTTGTATCTCGCTGGGATATTGATAAAGATTTGGCTTGTGTTACATTTGCACGATACTTAGTTCCATCTAGGGAAGAAGACAAAGAAGAAGATAACAATATGACAACATCAATCTTTCATCATTATGGTTTAAATACCACACTCTTTCACACATTACGCTATCGTCATCGTGTACCACTCTCTTCACCACAAACTGGCAAATCCATTGTTGACGCATCAAGATATAACAACAACCCTATTGACAATCCACATCGGATAAAAAGCTTATGCACGGGATCTAACGCCTGGCCAAATAACAAAGTGATGCCCTTTAGGGTTGTTCACTATGTTGGTTCGTGGGAATCTTTCCGGTCAATTGGCTTCGATCCACGAGGAAAGTCTTACTTTGACAAGCGGAACATTGTAAAGGAATTGGTAGTAGACAATACAATAACTTCATGGCTTGAAAAATTTGTACGACAAGTAGGTAAGGAAAAGGCTATAGAGTTGACACAGAACAGTCGTCTTCGTGAAGAAGATGCTTCAGCAATAAAGTTTTTGGATGAGCAATTGAAGCAAGAATATGACTGGACCAAGCTCAACACAAAGCCAAAGAAATGGATTTAGCTACCAATATGGATCATGGTCCAGAGAAAGGCTGCCTCCTTTGACGAGAGCCTGTCTATATTAGTAGTTTACTATATAGACTATGTCCTAGAACTTCGAGTATTACCTAGGCATGCTGCCAACTTACTAATGATTCGTATTTTGATATGAAATGTTTATCTTTTTATGAGTTCTTTATCTTTTAACCTCGGAGTTGGTATCTTTTCTCAATCCCCTTCTTTTTAGCTTTGAAATACGCATCACAATCCTCCTTATTAGATATGGGGGTATTCTCAAGTATGCAATATGCATTAACATATTATACCTCTTCTATATAGCCTCTTTCGCGGCCAATATATATATCACAATCCTCCTCATGTTCAGGCCAATTGGCAACTTGACACTCTCTTGAACAGTACTGTGTAATCATACATCTGCTACAGACTGATAGTGCCACACGCTCCTTTTCTATCTTACAATGGTAGCATTTGCCCGTTTTTAGGAAAGTTCTCCTTGCCTGTTGATGCATACTCTTTAAACATGAACACGATACTCTTTTGGAATAAAACTTTAAAGCATCACGTCTCGAACCGGTGTGAAGATCTCTAATCTTCCTTGATACTACTCGACTATTGAAGTAAAGGCTACCCGTGTCATCACACTGCTCAATTGTTGCAATTGATTTGGCCAACGTTAGAGCACAAATGTCGTTTTCTCTTGAATCATTCACCAGCATATTCGTTCCCATTCTGATCAAAATGTTTACTACCAATTCCCTGTACCTACCATTCTTCAATACTATTCCCCCATCATTTGTATGACTAGCATTAATCAAATTACCTACAGAAAAGCCTCGAGCAGAAATCACACAAAGGAAACTTAAAATAGGAAGATCCAAATCGTCTGGTATTGCACCACATCCATGATCACATGTAACAGTATCCCCAACATATTTCTCTACACCAGATGCCCATCCTAACCATATATCAAGCAACCTTTCTCTCTCGGCCCTCTCAATCTCATCCTTCTTGGCCTTTCTTTTCTTTCCTTTGTTTCTTTTTCTAGACGACGGCGGCATTATTACTATTCTATGAGTAGCGATGCAAATCGGCATATAGTATCAATTATACATGTTTATTAATCAATACAAAGATGGGTATATGAAGTATTGTACATAAACACTTACCTTGAACAATACGTTTGCATAGGTTGTCATTGCAAATGCAAATAACTATTTACACATCATATTGTACAGATGTATAAAACTACTCAAACTCTCGGATGTGCCAAATCTCTATTCAATCGTACAACGACAAGATGTTGTGAATTAATCGCTATTTGTATAGACATACCATAGATAAGAAAGTTAGAGTTAGATGAGGGGGTGCACCGACACAAAAAAAAATGACGGAAACATAATAAATACTGTATAATAACTCTTCTCTAATTTGAATTGATATGTAGCCAAGACAACACAGTATCGTAGAACATACAACTTACATGAGGAATTACCCGCCGGCGGCCTTTGTACTTATCACTAACTCACATGCAACCTCTCTGAGAACCTCTACTCTGCAGCAAAGAATTTCTAAAGAATTTGCTTTCTAAAGAATTTGCAATTGCCAAATACATTCCACTTGTAAGTATCTCAGCAAAAACCAAACTCATCACTTTTTTTCCGCCGACATGGCTGGCACAACTAGCGTCATTCCTATTGAATCCGTCGAACATTAGCTGCTACTTCTAATCCAATAGTTAGTATCACAATATTCATATCATATTTTATTCTCTTCTGGTGGCGACTTTGACGACTAGACACAAAAGTCGAAATTGCAAAGACCTATTTATCTGATTACTCTATTGAATGATGATGTCTTCACTAGCAGTTGGTTCACTACTTCGTAGTACCAACAGTATCAACCGTCGATTACTACATACATCATCAGCTCTATCATATCTATCATCATCATTTTCAGCTGATAAGAATGAGCAACATATCAGATATCATAACATTAGGCAGAAATATTATAATGAGCAGTATCGACTTGCAACAACAAGCAATGCATTGCCATCTTCTTCTTTAATCGATACTACAAAAGAAGATAAGAAGAATCATCAATCATCAACACATCGGAATTGGAGAATAGCAAAGGAACTAGGGTCGCATGTTTGGCCAAAGTTGCCTTCTCAAACTATCGAAAGTCAAGATGATATGAACAAACTATCCACCGACGAACAAGTAGCACAACACAGTGAAGCATACAACCATGCAGTAGCAATGCGACAACGTGTACTAATCTCAATATCACTAATGATAGCAGGAAAAGGTGTTACAATCGCTACGCCATATGTATTCAAATCGTTAATTGATACACTGCCACTCTACACTAATAACTCACTATCCGACACAGCAGCAGCAGACTTGGCAATACAATCTACATCAATTATACCACAATCAATAATCGATACAACAATACTAGGTATACCAGCTTTACCAGCTATACTCCTCTTATCCTACGGCACGTCACGTACATTGTCATCACTCTTTCAAGAATCTCGAAACGCAATCTTTGCCAATGTCGCCCAATCAGCAATCCGATCAGTAGGCCGTTCAACATTTGATCATGTCCACACATTAGATTTATCATATCATTTAAATAAAAACACTGGATCCTTAAGTCGTATCATTGAACGTGGTAATCGATCTATTAGTTTTGTATTAAATGCCATGGTGTTTAATACTGTACCCACGATATTGGAAGTGGGTGTTGTTACGGGATGTTTGGGGTATACATTCGGTGCGGCACATGCCACGACTGTCTTGGCAACTATCGGGGCATATGTCGGATATACTGTAGGTATAACACAATGGCGGACACAATTCCGTAAGGATATGAATCGATTAAACAATTTAGCATCGGGTAAATTATCCGATAGTTTATTAAATTATGAAACTGTCAAGTATTGTAATAATGAAGTACACGAAGGCAAAACATATGAATCAACATTGAAACAATATCAGAATAGTGCATTACAAGCCTCACAATCATTGGCCATATTGAACTTTGGTCAGAGTGCTATATTCACGGTAGGGTTAACAACAATCATGTATCTAACTACACAAGATTTAATGGCAGGACATGCCACAGTAGGTGATTTAGTATTAGTTAATGGCTTATTATTCCAACTTAGTGTTCCGTTAAACTTTATTGGGAGTGTTTATAGAGAAACACAACAGTGTTTTATTGATATGGAGGCAATGTTTGGATTGAGGGATACAAAGCCGGCAATTGTTGATAGATATGATGCAGTTGTTTATGAACCGAGTTTGAATGGTACTAGTATTGAATTTGATGAGTTGGAGTTTGCATATGACATTTCGAAACACAAACCAATGTCTAAGGACGAGAAGAAGAAGAAGGATGGCAGTACAAAGGAAGTAGACGATAAGAAGGATGAACAGAGTACTACTGACATGGTAGCATCATCAACGGCACCAACCAAGCGGCCAATCCTTCGAGGAACAACGTTCACTATCCCACAAGGCAAGACAATTGCCATCGTAGGTACCAGTGGCTGTGGCAAATCGACTTTACTACGATTATTATACCGTTTCTATGCTCCTGACAATGGTACAATACGTATTGGCAATAAGGATATCTCTGAATATACAACCGAATCAGTCCGCAAGGCAATAGCAGTTGTACCTCAAGATGTAGTCCTATTCAATGATTCGATCGGGTATAATATACATTATGGCAATTTAAATGCCTCTTGGGATGATGTATTAGAAGCCTCCAAGAGAGCACAGCTTCACGATATAATAATGAGTTTACCAAACGGATATGATACCATTGTAGGTGAACGAGGGTTGAAACTTAGCGGTGGTGAGAAGCAACGTGTATCACTTGCACGTGCCATACTCAAGAAATCTCCAATACTACTCTGTGACGAACCAACTTCTTCGCTTGACAGTCATACCGAATTGGAGATTATGAATAATCTCAAGGAAGTTGGGAAGGATACCACGTGTATTATCATAGCACACCGGCTTAGTACTATACAAGATTGTGATGAAATCGTAGTAATGGATGCAGGGAGGGTAGTAGAGCAGGGGACACATGACGAGCTTATGAATCTTAAGGGAAGATATGCCGAGTTGGTGGCATTTCAAAGGAGCCATGGTAATAATGGCAACATTCGTCAAGAAGAAGAAGAAGATGCTTAAGATAAAAGTCATAGAAGACCATACCCACTACCACAAGTGATTCAATACCAACCCACCAACCCATTGGAGCCATTGTCTATCTGAGACTAGGATTCGGTATCCTATTTTGAGTGACTGTGCGTGACCATGAGGTGAGCTATCCATTCTTTCTGATACATCTCTACCAATGCCATGATAGGTAGATGTAATGGTACATTGCTAAACAAACGGTTTGCAATTAATGTGCAAGTAAAATGATCACACATACTCACCAGACAATGAAAAAGATAACGACAATGACATCTTTTATTATTGGTCTATGTATCGTCCAAGTAATACAAAGAACGAGATTATCACAAACGAAGATATACGAGATGAATCGTTTAATAAATAGACTTCTTAGATACTTTGCAAAGAGGAGAAACAATAGACCACGATGCATTCGTAGTAGACTATATCAGATTACATTTGAAATGATTTGGAGATTTAGGATGGACTTTCCACATACTTTCTATTGGGTATCTCCGATAATTGAAGAAGATGTTCTTGTTGTTCCACAACCTCGATTGGTATACATTGATACTAGAAATAGAGAAGATGCAAATCCAAATGAAGCAACGTTTGGTGACAGTGAAGAGACGATAGAGATGGATCATTGGATAAGTTACCCTCGCCGCTCATTGAATTTACATCATATACACTACTTTCTTAATGAGTATCATCATTATCATCATCATCATATGTATACATGTGGTAATCCACAAGAAGCAATGTTTAGTGATAGTGACAGTGATGATGAGATGCCTGAACTAGTTGATTAACTTAATATCACTACAATCAATAAGGTTTTATAAGTTCATCTATCGCATATCCTTATCGTTCTAGTTCTATACCAGGTACCAAGATCCCAAAGAATGTACTTGATGTCGTACCACCGAGACGAGATGGTACCAATACTAGAATAATCACATCTCATATCAATTGTCAGTCGTCTGTTCTAGTATGGAATTGCAAAGGCATAAAGGAAGATCAATACTATCGTCATTCATCAGAAATAATGCCAATGCCAAAGATACCATTCGAATTAATATTAAGTTGCATTTGTGGTATCATCGTCGTGTGGTACTACTCTTTGTTGCGATTTTCATCAGAGTTATACAGTGATCAATTCCAATATAAAGGATCTCGGTATTGAATTAGTCCACGGCCAGGTATTGCAATACAACCAGTCATTTTTAACTTTTTGAGCACATCTCGTGCATTAATACAAGTCAGTATTCTACCAATATCATTATCGGTCAGTTTCTGTATCAATCTCTTTTCTATATCTAAGAAATCTATCTTGTAACGATTCCAATCAGTCGATGATACGATAGCTTTACTCATTACTGTTAGTTGATGCATATGATGTGAGCACGTCGATGACGATGACGATTGTGGTTGTAAAGCTACTGTTAAGATGGCCCTCGATGTTTTGGATAAATAGGTCGATACACCAACTATGAACCCAATAGGTAAATCGCTAATATGTAGGGTATCAGCGGCGGTACGTCGACGTTTATTGGTGATAGTAGACATCGTGATCGTCATTGTTTGGTTGATTGAGTGGTGATAGATAGTGATGATGTCAAATGAGAAATGAAATCGCTTCCGTTTCTCGCCAAAATGTCTTTTATGGCCTTGAGGGGCAATTGACATGCGTGGTTTAGTTGATAGTAAGCCGGCCACTTGGTAGAGCCTAGTTCTCTCGGTATTTTGATTGCAATATTAGAGAAAAAGGCAGAGGAAGCTATTATACTAGTGATAATGTCAGATCAATCAGATAATGACAATGATAGTGATTCATTTGCAGACTTTTTAGCATTTCTTCTATCTCCTCCTATTACATCAAACTCGACGAACAGTGTTGATTCAAGTTCGAATATCGACGATGATGCTTCCAGGGATACTACCTCCGATATTGATGTAGAAACAGGTAATATACCAAAACGTTGCCGCCATTCATCTGTCACATTTAATTCTGAGATTGACGATGGTTGTTCTGCTGAGGCTGAATCGAGTGGCGATAATAATGATGCTGATTCTGATGGCAAATTCGACCTTCTCCACGAAGATAACTTATTGTGACGTAGATCACCGTCATGTCGTACCGGCACCCCCCATCATTGGTTTATTTTACTAATATTTCAACACAAAACGTCAAATGAATACAATCCGATAGGTTGGAACGGATCGTTTTTAGGTACATAGAAATATAGTATCAGGTCAATAGACGGGTAGACCAGAACGATACTGTCAACAAAGATGAGATAACTGATAACTATTATCTTTTAATCTCTATAGTTCTCCTACATCACGACATATCTTCCCTTTTGTCCGAGCATACCACCTTCTAATCGCCAAAAATGCTGGGAAGATTCTTTTTTGCAAGCCAGTTTGTAATGTGATGATTGAATTGAGATGATATCTGATAGCAAAGACTTGCAATAAAGAATATCACCATCGGAAGTATGTAAACACATCTTTAGATAATATTTCATGTCATATAAATAACAACAAAAGCAACAAAGCAAAGGATATCGAAAAGGTATCTTACCCCAACAAAAGGAAAGTGGAGGCCGCCGATCTAAAGGTATGCATCTACCATAGTCTCGGCCAACAACACAACTGGTAGCATGGCGAAATTGGATGATAGGAGCTGGATTAAGGTCGATAATGATGATGATGATGATGATGATGATCAGCCTCTTAATACTGATACAAACACATCGTCTGGATTGCAACTTATGGAAGAGGGTGATACCGATCTGCCTCCTCCTCCACCATCTGCACCTCGATTATCTGATTTAAGTTCATATCAATCACGCAGAAGTACTAATAATACATTATCGTCTGGATTGCAACAAATAGAAGATGATAATAGTGATCTGCCTCTACCGATGGGTATGGCTGAAGTGATATCAAATACCGTCGAACCATCGAAGCAAGTTGGTAAAGTTGAACAAATTGATGACGATGATATCAGCCCCGAACTACCAGCTGCAATGTTAGAAACATCATTAAACGCTGCTGATCCTGAAATTGCTAGTAAGGTTTCTGCAACTTTGAGTAACAATTTAGCTTCTGTTAATGATGATGATATTAGTAAATTGTCAACAGCTATATCAAACAACTTGGAATCTATCAACCAATTATGTCCACCTACGCCATTTAATTCTGCTGACTATGAACATGAAGATGATGTAATTGCAAAGAAGAAGGCAAAGGATGAGATAATGAATCAAAAGCCTGCAGCAGCAGCAGCAGCGGTTGAGAACGATAATGAAGATGAGACAGGTCATCCAGTTTTTCAACGACAGCAACAAGAGGTAATACGACGACCACCTCCACCATCTATGTTAATAAACCCTCGGAGTAGTAGCGTTTCTTCTTCAGAACAACAACAGCCTCGTACCTCTGAGACGAGTGGTACAGTAAACACAAGTATATATGAGGCATCATCCGTGTATGAAGTTTCATCAGACAATCCAAGGTCTACAAATCAAGGATTACATGAAGTAGAGGCCTACTTAGTTGAGGATGTAGAGGAAGAGGTATACGATGCAACTCTGGTTGTTAAAGAAGAAGAGGAGGAGCATGAATGGCATGGTGATGAAAGTGAAAATGATGAGTTGTTGCCATTGCCACCATGGTATAAACGTCATAAACGATACCTTATTGTCGGGGTGGTGATACTCGTTATGATAGTCACGATATCTGTTATGGCTACATTATTTGCTGTAAACAAGGACGAGAATAAATCAAAGGCAGCAGTCTCTGAAGATGAGGACAAAGAGAATGACCAACCATCAACACTAGCATCTACTTCTCCTTCGATTACAATTCCTTCGGCATTAACTCCTCCATCGGCACCACCTGTCGTTACATCGTCATCATCTTTACCACCAAGTGGTGTAACATACGAATGCTTTGGCTCAGAGGAGGGCGGTCAAAATGGGGTCCTTTACGATGCAGCTCGTGTATATGTTTATCAAGACTGTAGAAATAACAAAGATTGCTCTATTGGACAAACATATGGCTGGCCGATGAACTCGTGGTGTGTTGGAAGTGTTACTGACATGTCATACTTGTTTCTTAATATGGATACGTTCAACGAGGATATCAATGGGTGGAATACTTCAAGTGTTACTGATATGAGCTACATGTTCAGTAGAGCGAGTTTGTTCAATCAAGACTTATCAAACTTTAACACATCAAGCGTAACTAACATGACTGAGATGTTTTATAATGCCAAAGCATTCAATCGAGATCTGTCAAACTTTGATACCTCGAGTATTACCAATATGGCATTCATGTTCAGAGATGCAACTTCATTCAATGGTGATGTATCAAACTTTGATACATCAAGCGTTACTTGTATGAGAGGCATGTTCAGGGGTGCCCAAGCCTTCAGTCAAGACGTGTCAAACTTCGATACCTCCAGTGTAACTGATATGGGCTACATGTTTGCTTATGCGTATTTATTCAATGGTGATGTGTCAAACTTTGATACGTCCAGTATCACTGATATGTCCGGGATGTTCGATGGTGCATTCTCATTCAATCAAGATGTGTCAAACCTTGACCTCTCGAGTGTTACTAATATGAGATACATGTTCTATGGTGCAAGTAATTTCAACCAAGATCTATGTTTGTGGCGAGATAGCTTTCCATACACAGTTGACACTTATAAGATCTTCACCAACTCAAACTGCACATATCAAGATGCACCCCAAGCCGCTCAGAAAGGACCCTTTTGTGCTTTTGATTGTCAATAATAAGTGATATCATTGTGGATAATGATGAGTAGGAGGCTACAATTAAGAGGTTACATGCAGTCTACATTACATACATATTATAAAGTTACTCATAGGTTTGAGATTCTAAAAACGTATGTTGATAACATACATCATATTCATTTCTATTGCTCTTTTTGCTCTTGACCCCAATAGATGGTATGACTAGGTCATCTTCCAACCGATACTTTAAAGGCTTAGCTCATTGACTGGAGCAGCACCAACACCCATTACTTCGCCTTCCTTAATAGACTGTTTGTTTTTCAGTCCTGGCCAAGCCACTCTTATACCGCTCGCTGCTGTCGTCTTGGCAGCTTTATATACTCCTTTGTTTCGCAGTGCCTCTCTCTTCGATTCTGCCTCTTGTATGATTTCTCCTGGTGGCTCTTGTATTGCATATGTCTCTAACGATGGTGACCATATCAGCTCTTTATTCATCCAATACTGTACATACTCCTCATCACTTTTATTACTTGGGGGTGCTTCCCATTTGGTACCTCTATACCAAGGATCAACTCCACAAAGGCCTGAATTCTGCCACATCATTTCATTTATAGCCGGATCATGATCGATTAATGTATATTCAAACCAATCCCGTCCTAACCTCCAATCAAGTCCCAAACCTTCTACTAAGCATGCGGCAGTTAATAGACGTAGTCGTCGTGGTATCCATCCCTCTGACCAAAGTTGACGCATTGATGCATCGACAAGAGGAGATCCAGTATTCCCGACACACCAAAGTTTGAACAGCTCGTCCTCGTTATTACCATTGGATACAGAATGGCATGACTTGTCCATAAAGTTTAGTACAGCCTCACCTCTTCTAATTGGTCCGAGTAATCCATAACATATGTAACTCCAGTCTCTCCATAGAATATCACGTCTACGAACTCCGGCAGCGGCTGCTCTTTGTGGAGATATCAGACCGTATCGAAGGTAAGGTGATAGCTTTGTGTTTATAGATCCTCTTTCCGTTAGTGATGATGTTTGATCAGATTCTAATGACTCTATATTGTCTGATGTTGATCTTTCTGTTCTTTTGATACTACTTGCACGTAGTATGGCCTCATCTTCAGAAACATCACCCCAATCTAAAATCAAAAGTTGTGCCCAATCTGGAAAGCTTTCAACTTTTGGTATCGATATTGAAGTTGATATTGTTGTATCGGCCAAAGGAGATGGTAGACTTGATATCTCCATAGTTTGTTTATCATATTCATCTCTCTCTGGTATTGTATTACTTAGAAATGTACTCCAACGAAGTGCTCTACCTCCCATTCTACTTCTGCCTAATGCTTTACTTACTCTATCAAATGGTATTAATAGTCCATCATCAAATACTTCCACTACATTTGGTATAAAATTGTTTGACGAATCTTTACTATTTATACTTTGTAATTTGTCTAATAGTTTTGACGTATGATTGCAATGCCTATCAAGTAGAGATACATCCACAACTACATGTCTCGCATTAACTTCTTCTATTGTCTCAGCCATGACGGATACCACATCATCACTAGCATCTCCACTACAACCACGAGTTGGAACTAACCATAGCTTCTGTCCAAATTCTGCTAACGAGTTATTCAATGAATGTAATGCTGCATATCCAAATACTTGAACTGGAGTTAGTTCGTGTATCGAATTACTCTTTGATACATCATATGGCCAACATATGCATATAGTAAGCTCGTCGGTACCAAGTTCTGCTGCTTTACATAAAGCTAAGTTATCTCTAATACGTAGTCGATTTGTAGATAGCCATAGTAATGATGCTGTTTGTTTTTGTTCATGTGTTGTTGTATCTCTTGATGTGTAGATGGATGAAGATGATATTACTTGTCTTGATGTTATTACTTTGTTGTTATCTTTGGATGATAGAAAACCTTCAACCTTTTGCAATACTTGAATTCTTATTGATCTATGCCGTATAGGTGATATGAGGAGTGCAGATGATTGTGTTAGTATCATCATTAACAAGGCAACAAAGGCCATCATATCATCATATATTCATCTCATCGTCACTAAAAAAACTTCTTTACTCCCCAGCAACCAGAATCAGAGGAGACGACGCGCGTCTAATGCGACCCGACTCAATAAGAAGTAATGCCCTCCTATTACATCTACAATGAGCCACACGTCAATGCTCTCAGGCGTCGAATCTTATGATGAGCAACAATATGACAAATTCAAAATCTATTGCAATCACAATTCATACTTAGAGTGCTCATAAAACAAAACTCGAACATACATAACATCATCATCAAAGCAATAACACATCAATCATGAAGCTCTTTCTACTAACCGCTACAGCTGCATTGTTCATCGCCAATGGTACATACGCTCAAGAGAATGCTGCCGAGGTACGTAAATCCATATGATATGTGCATATCATATGCACATCAACATAAGTTGATGTGCAGGTGTTATCATATGCACGACATGATTATCTCTATTATGCACAATCATATATTATCTCTCTTATCATAGATATACGAACTCACTTCTTCTTCTATCCATTCTCCTCCAGATCGACTTTGGTGATTTAAATACCGATGAAGTAAAAGATCTTTTCGTATCTGAACTCGATGGCATTGAGTTAAATGAAGATGAGAAGATCAGCCAATTCGTGTACGTAGGAAAGGATGATTGCAAAAGAGACCGGGATTGTCGTCGTCGGGAGATCTGTGAGACTAGACGCAGGGGACCAAACAGATGTGTTGAGGAGGGAGGACGCTCTTGTGACCGAAATGATGATTGTAGAAGTGGTCAACGTTGCTCTCAGGATGGAACTTGTATCAGGGATAGGAGCCGCCGCCCTAGATCTGGAGATCGGTGCGATAAGCGCTCAGACTGCGGGCCTAACCAGAGGTGTGGTAGTAATGGGCGTTGTGTACGTCGTGACCTCGACGAGTTGGATGAGGTTGCTGAAGAGGAGTAAACTTTGAAATTGACGAAACTGAAGAGGAGTTAATCGAGGTGGGGTATCTTTGACGACATGTATTAGTTTGTATTTGAGAATGAGAGTATTGGATTTGTTTGGTAAAGGATCAAGAGTCAAGATAGCATATATGCCTTAAATTAATTAGAAAACTGTATTGCCAATAGTGAACACATTCTATTGTACCATATTTTGTTTTTTTAGATTGAGTCTTTTTTTGCACAAGATATGCACTAAAAATGACAGCTTTCCATTTGCAATGCACATGACCCTCAAGCGGCATTGCAATATAGCATAAAAGTTAAGGTTCGCATCATATGCAATGGAAGAAGAGTAGAAGGAGCTGCCCATCAACAAGTCAAGGGGATTATACGGAAGAGTCAGTGCCTAACGGTATCCTCAATCTGGCAAAGATATTTCATGAAGATGGAAGCAGTATTGCTCTTACCACCATATACGATGGTCGATTAACAGATGAAGACGTATATAACTCATTAGATGTTATGTCCTAGTTAGGCAAGAGGATTAGTACAACCATCACACATAAATATAGTCAATTATTCACATTCCTTCCTTCAGACAATCCTAGCAAGATATGGAAGCAGTTACTGATCAGCAGCCAAATCAAGCAATAGTAGTTCAGAATGATGATATTGAATCTAAACCTGTACAACAACAATCATTAGTCAGAGGAGATGCCGTGCGTCGATCTAAAGCATCCACTGTAGAACAAGAAAAAGAAGGATATTTGAATCGTCGAAGTTTCATAGCAAACTTTCTCCTCCTCCTTGGGTATACATTTGGTTTATGGTTTCAGGTATATGAATTCCTCGGTAGAGATAGAACAACAATTGCAATAACTGTATACTTCGTAGCGTTTGCACTTCTGATATTATCAGGATTGTTGGAGTTATCTGTTGATATATTCTCGACACGATCTGTCGGACATGGAAGATATCATAGCACTAGTTATCGATGGAATAGATTCATTTCATTGCTATTCATATCAGCGGGTATATTGGATATTATTGCATTTGTTTATTGGATGCAGAGGGAACCAGTTACAGAACGTCAGGTTCTATTAGTATCGGCATACATCTTATTTGTAATGGCTGTCATAGTCATGTACTTTCAGATTGTAGAAGTAAAGAAGGATACATGGTCGGGGACATTACAATATCAGACAAAGTGGACTTAGTTGCAAATGGAATAGTTTTGGCTGTTACAATACTTGGGATGGTATTGAGACATATGGAGCTTTCCTCAAATGATTATGGAGATGCTACAGATCGGCTAGAGTTGGCTACAGTTCCTAATGGCTTTTCTCCTCTATGTTGTATACTTTTACAGATTTACTTCGGCTACAGACGATGATTGAAGAAGGAAATGCTTGGTACTGAAAAACAACTGACTTATAATAGCTGTAAACTTAATGTGTTACTCAAGGAGTTGTCATAGAGATGTAACCGAATACCCACACAAAAGACAATCATAACGACATATGCTTGAGTTTCTCTCTTAGATCTTCATTCTCTTTGCGGAGTAGAGCCATCTCTTCTTTCTGCCTTGCATTTTCATCTAGTATTCGTGGTATTGTATCCGGAGCACAAGTACGACATTCCACCCCATGTTTCCTGATTAAATCAAGATTACATTCAGTGCAAAATGTTGACGCGCATTTCTCACAGGCCTTTACATCGTATTCCTTGCCATCGTAACAATCCTGACAATGCGACTTTGCGCAGTAATTTCCCTCACAATGACGATATGATACACAAGTCTCACAACGAGTCCTATTGCAACCATCGCAAGTAAATATACAATCCTCACAAGCAACTTCCTGACATTCATCACATATTTCCATTTCCCCACACTCCTTGCATTTCGTGTCAAGGCAGTTTGCACAACTTGTTGATTTGACACAATCTGTACAATATGTTCTATCACAGGTGTTGCAACTCTGTAGACAAAAGCCACCATTTAACACATTTTCTCTACTGTAATCATTGCAATTACTGCAGATAGGTGCCAGGCAATCATAGCAAATTTCTCTGTTTTGGTTACCACACATCCAATCCCCAATTCCTTGTATATCCTCATTACACTTTGAGCAAATCATAACCCGGCGGGTACTAAATAGTTCATTGTACCTCCTTTGAAAATCCTGGAGAGGATATGGATGCTCCCATTGCCGTTTCCAATCAATATGAAACTGTATACATTTCAATGAGCATCCTTCAGAAGAAACAATACTATTTAGGATGGGGGCAACAACCTCATCAGAAATCTTTGACTTCGGTGCGGGGTATGGACACTCGTACTTTCCAACAAGGCTAATATCAATCTGCTCCAATACTACACTACCTCGTAATGGAGTTAATCCTTCACCCGTAATGTTGATACAACCAAATAACTTTAATCTTTTGAGCACATCTTGTGCATTAATGCACTTCAATATTGCATTGATATTGGCATCCGTCAGTTTGTTTGCAAGTTCCTTATTAACATCTTCAAAATCCAATGTATCCCATTGCGATGCTGATATAATGGCTGTACCAATAAGTGATGGTTGGTGCACATCATTATCATTTTTCCAAGAGGAAGGTGCATTAAAAGCTACGGCCAATAACGCCCTCGACGGCTTATCTAAATACGCCGATACATTAACTATGAAACCAATAGGTAAATCACATATATGGAGGGTATCAGCGGCCGTCCGCTGGCGCTTATTGGTGCCACTATTAGACTTTAGACTGATGATTCTCTCCACTATAATAAAACTTGCATGAATTTGAATGAATTAATATATTGGCGATGAAACGAAGATCGACGATGTTTTAATGTACAATGTGCTCGCTGCCAATTGTCCTCTAACTATGCAAATGAAATACGCCGTCCAAGCTCTGTGTATTGCTACGTCTTTTCCATGGGGTAATTCAGCTAGTAGTGCTAGTGCTCGTAGATTATCAACTTTTGTATCATCGGCCGCCAGGAGATCACAAACATCATTTCTCCTCCCTACTTCAATATCGCCATCAACTAACAATATACATCAAAGAAGCATCATATATTCAACGATGTCAACGTCACTATCCTCTACTACCACAACTAAAACTGATATAATACAACAGACTAATAATCGAGTAGCTTTACTGCAACTGCCAGTAACATCTTGCAAATCAACCAACATACAAACAGCAAAAGAATACATACAAAAAGCATATCACTCGGGTGCTCAGTTATGTGTTCTACCTGAGATATGGAATAGTCCATATGCTACATCAGCCTTTAACGAGTATTCAGAGGTATTACCAAATGCTGGTGATTCAGTATCAGACGACGAAGAAGATAGTAGTGGAGAATGGGGTCAATCATCAAAGTTTTTAATGCAAATTGCAAAATCAACAAACATGTATATAGTTGGAGGATCTATACCTGAAATAACCGACGATGGTAAGATATACAATACATGTCTAATCATCAATCCAAATGGTAAAGTTGTTGGTAAACATCGTAAGGTACATTTGTTTGATGTTAATGTTCCAGGAGGGATATGCTTTCAAGAAAGTGAAACATTAACGGGAGGTGAACAGGGTGCTACATACTTTGATGTTGATGGATTGGGTAGAATTGGTGTTGGAATATGGTATGTATATATGTCTATGGTATTGTTGTATACTGAAATGAGTTATTAAATTACTCACTCTCTTTGCAAACAATCTACACATCATACAGCTATGACATTCGATTCCCAGAATATGCTCTTCTTTTGACTCAGATACATCAATGTAAAGTGTTGATATATCCCGGAGGTATGTTGATAAGGTGATATGCTATATCTTCTTTCTATATACTTGATCTTACTCAATACTGACTCTTATATATCAAAACAGCATTCAACTTGACAACTGGTCCTGCTCATTGGGAACTATTGCAAAGAGCACGAGCAGTTGATGGTCAATGTTATGTACTAACAGCAAGTCCAGCACGAACATCACCACCGGAAGAAGAAGGGAAGTATCCACATTACTCAGCATGGGGACATTCAACAGTAGTATCACCGTGGGGTGAGGTTGTGGCAACATGTGATGAGCAACCCAATATGGTGGTTGCAGATTTAGATATGAATAAGGTAGATGAGATGAGGATTGCAATACCGACAATGTCTCAGAAGAGACATGACTTGTATAGATTAGTACAGAGCAATGATGATGAGAGCACTTAGAGGAAATCATATGGCAGACCACGTATTCAATAGTCTATACAATTAACAAACGAACGTTTTCTAGGGGAAGACACAGACACTAGTGTCTTCTCTAAATAAAGATTTGCCTTCATTGTTCCTCCAATCTTTCAATCGTTGTGACACCTTTCCTTCACAAACTGCGTTATTGCCACCATTTGTGATAGATCCACCAGATATCATATTGTAGGCAAAATCGTTCTCATCTCGAGCCTTAACGATGTTACTCCAAAGACGTATGCCTACGGCATTATTTATAACAATTCCACTGTACGGCTGTCGGCCTTTACCCAAATTCTGATGCCAATCATGCTTAACTTCTGTCGTCAAATTTAATGGTACAACACCATTATCATAGACTTTGTTCCGTTGGACGAATCCACGATCGGTTCTGTGGTAGACTAATCCGTTAATTCCGTTGTCATAGGCTTCGTTGTCGGATAGCTCCATTTGACCGTGGAGGTAAGTCTTGTTGTTTCTTGTAACATACACACCCATGCCATCAATTATGTAGTCTGTAGAGTGTTGAGAGTTGCAAAGGAGGTCAGCTATATCCTCAAACAAAAATGACACATGATATGCACATCTACTTACCTTGCGTTCGCTTACCGTATCGACACTCCCATGGACATTCACTCTGAATAAGATTGGGGTAGTCCACTAGGAAGGAGTCGACTTCTGTCTTACAGCCTGGAAAATCTGAACA
>Ga0214480_100317_pt1 | contig 24429 bp, 21 predicted proteins | sample M1_20Mar14CPVII9_3_FD_165042 | JGI IMG/M metagenome (GOLD analysis project Ga0214480, IMG submission 165042) | Marine eukaryotic communities from Monterey Bay, California, United States - M1_20Mar14CPVII9sort6BwellE17 | ecosystem: Environmental > Aquatic > Marine > Unclassified | place: USA... | reverse complement strand
AGTATTTCACAACATCTATTGGAAATGGCTTAATGTTTGAATTCTCTAATAATTCCAAAAACGGTTGACGATATAATCTATTCTGTACTAGTTCCAAGCATTCGTTGTTGGTACCAGCCAATAGCTTTATTAAATCTAATGATAACTCCCCATAACATGCCCCACACAAATATTTGAAAGGAGTGTTATAATCTTCCCGATTTCTGGGCATATAAGTTAGCGCGGCTGGGTATGCTTTTACAAGAAACTTTATTACACCATAATCATAATTTGATCCCCTTAAAATGTAGTAATGGAATGGAAACTTGTTACTATCAACAACTAGTTTACTAATATCATCATTAACTCTCTTCTCTAATATGCTAGCATCCTTCTTAACAAGTAACTTAATAACAGAACTAGGACAATCCATATTTTGACAAGCCAAATGTAATGGGTACATGTGACCATCTCGTATCGGTTTACTAACAGCTGTAGGACATACTCGTAACATATGCTCTATTATACTTTTGGATATATTATCATTCTTACATATTGAATGTAGTAAATAATCTGAATTTGCAATTGCATCTACAGTTGTTGGTGATATATTGTTTGTCTTTTCACGAAGTGTTTTGATGGATAGTAAATTTGATGAACATAAGTGTTCGAGTTGTTTGATGAGTGTATCCTCATCTTTGATATCGGCCGCGGCCACCGGTTGAACCATATCTATTGCAAACCTTGTTGTGTCAATAATGAGGTCGTCTATTGCTTTTGGCCGTCGTCCTACACCGCCTCTAAAGCTCGTCAACTACGGGCAAATATCAGTTTTCAACATTTAGAAAACTCTGTAAGGGAGAAGATGATATTCCACTTGTAATATTTCCCTAATAATTGCAATCAGCCCGAAGAAGGAGAAATACTCACGCCTGCAGTCTGCAGTAATGCAAAGCCTTGAATAGCGGTGAGAAGTAGATATTATATATTGCAATCGGTAGGAAATGTGAGTGCTGGTGTGTCGGTGGCGGGAGATCGAGGCGTTGTTGTTTGTATATATCATTTTGTGCACATGATGTGAGCAAAAAAAATGTCGGTGTATGTGAATATGAATATGTAGTATTGCATAGTACCAAACCTCTTTATTGTTGCAGTATCGATGTGTCTATATTATCATGGTCTTATCTTACATTACATCTAATACATTATCTATTTATTCAGCAGTGATTTAATTAAGGAGCAATAAAAATGCCGGCGTCGTCGAGAAAGAGAAATAAAGGAAAGGAGAGAAAAGCCAAGAAGGAGGAGGCTGAAAGGGTGGGTTTGCAAATGGTATGGCGTGCTTGGGCACGGGGTGATATGTTATATGGCGGTCCAACTACTATCATTCAATGCAATCATGGATTTGGCGAGGCGGTACTACCTGACGAATCTCATCCTGTTTCTAGTTTCATTACTACATTTTGTATGTCATCTGTAAAAGATGCATTCCTGAGGCATCAAGAAGGTATGAATGATGATAACAATAGGCAATTAGCATCAGACATTTTAACAAGCGTAGGGACAAATATGCTATGTGCGGGTACAATAGAAACAACAGAAACCAATATTCAATATTCGCCTCTACAATTTATCATTAACATTGCTCTAGCAATTACGACGCTTGAAAATTATGATGAGGAACTCGACTATCAATTAAATTCAGTACAACCTAGTGTTTTAAGTAAATACAGAGATATTTGGCCTGGTAGTACTAGTGTTAGACGTGATTTGCTAAAGTTCTTTCGAAAAAGAAACATATGTTCGTGTTTGAAGAAGATGCATTTGGAGGCGAGGAAGGCTCAGCCAAAGATTGGAATGTGTCAACATTGCAATGTTAAAAAGGAGCGTAAACTGCTGATGGTGTGTAGTAGATGTATGGTATCTCAGTACTGTTCGAGGGCGTGCCAAGTAGAAGCTTCACCCGAGCATAAAAATTACTGTGTCAAGTTTCAGTTCTTCGATTCTCATAAAGATCAGCAGCAGCAAGCAAACAATACTTCTAATGGCAGATGATAGATTGAGTATAAGATGGTGGATGGAATAGCACATAATGAGAGGTATAATAAATAGCTTCTATGTTGTACACCATGCGATGGCGATATAACTTTCTAGATACTCTTGTGTATGTCTACACCCTCTCATGTACTATTCTAATACTTTGTACATATCATATGCACCTAAGGTGTAATACATATGCAGCGTAGACTAAGACTTTTATGCTCTATCATCTGGCCTTGATGGAGGAAGGATATTGTCCTGCCCAAGAGACACGAGAAATAATGTGCGAAGTTCTTAGTTCAGCACAGCAAAGAGCAAGATGGTGCTGGGGCGGCTTTGATGTACCTTTATAGCCTACATATCCTCTTCGGCAGTCCACTAAACAGTTCTATCGTACACTCTAAATATCACAGTTACAAAAGAAGTGGCTCAAAAGACCGACAACATCATACCAAACAAACCAATCAAAACTAAGTAAAAAATTGCAATCATGATAGATCCACTTCTATCAGCAATGTCACCAGACTACATCCTACCAACATCTCAATCTATTGGTAATGCAGCCATAATTGCAGTATTTGCATACTTAGTACCACTGTTAACAATGGAAATTAACTTCTTTAGACTTGCTGTTTATAAGAGTTGGAGAAGGATGAATACTAATAATAATGTTATGCAAAAGCATTCAGAGAATGCTATTAATATAGACGAGCACGACAAGAACAATACTGATGCTAGAATTGCAGTTAAAGAAGATGATGATAATGATAGTGACACATCCTCAGCGGTAGGTCATTTAATGGCCGATGTAACCTCAGCTATACATGAAACTACATCAAACGTTCGACATAGTTTCTCTCCTTCAAATGCTGCTCAAACTACTACCATCCAAGATCACTCAGCAATACCCCATACCTCATCATCTGATCTACAATTACAAGAGGCATACACAGCAATACGAAAGTCAAGTATGGAGGCCATAATCAGTTCTCTACTATTGTATACAGTAACGGCTATAGGCATTAGTTTGGGAACTCGTGGGTTAGATCCGAAAGTTATTGCAGTAGTCATCGGTGCTTCTCAATTCATGACAGCATTAATGGTATTTATTGTTAGTGCTAAAGTTCCTCAATGGGTAAGTATGTATTTGTTTTGCTTTGGGTTGTTTGGTGTGCCTAATCGTGTAGATGCTCATGTCTTGTGCACTTCTCATTCATATCTATAAATGCTCACATCTTATGCACAAATTACAGATTGGTGTATACCACGAAGGAAAGATTAGATTAGTCAAATGTTCATCACCCTATTCACAACAATTTGAACATATCAATCTCTCTTCCCAAACAGAAGAAGACGATACAAAGGCCAACTATACAAAGAAACTCAAGTGGAATGTACGGCTAGGTGTATGGTTTCACTTTTCGAAGTTCTATATTATATTAATGCCCTTTTACTGCGGAGTGCAGAAGATTACAATACCATTAAGTATGATTGTAGGGAGTGCATTTGGTTTTATATTAATGTGGGCTGTGTTTGGTAAGTTGTGTTGTATGAAGAAGTGATAGTTGTTTGCAATGCCCTTTATCTAATCGAACCTCTCCTATTTGTTAGTGGTACATGAAAAGTATATACATCATCGAAACATAGTCTCCTTCACGACCATACTCCTACTATCAATAATATCAGCATTGTGTTTTACTAGAGGCATGGCTTGGATGCAGATGGTATGGCAGTTGGATATACTTAACGATCCAGACGTACTAATGACTATTAGCTTCTTCACATGGTTGGCTATATTGGCAATAGTTCATGCCTTGTTTATTTGGCATACGTTGAAAACGGAAGAAAGTCAAAGTAGTAGTAGACGAAGGGGTCCAGAAGAGACAGAGGAAGAAAGTCTTTTTCTTAATGAAGATGGTGGTGGAAATCCTTCGACACATGAGGATCCTTCCAACCACAGCAAGAAGAAGGCAATTAGAAGGAATTCAAGTTACAACTCCTTTGTATTTGATCCAAGGACACACTTTAAAGATACTGAGCATCCTGATTTGGACTTGTCTGATCGATTGACTCCATCCCCTGTCGTTGACGAAACACCTGTTGATAATAAGGAGGATAATGTGGACGAGCATCAGGCTGAAGAAGGTCAACAAGACCAAGATGTGCCCATTGACTGTGTTAAGGATGAGGGTGATAATGATAGTCAAGATGAATATCTAGAAGGATATTGTATCGAAACACCAATGCCTGCTGCTATGGATAATAACATTGCCAACAGCATAGGACTACTGCTTGATGACGATGATGAATTTGATAATAATGAGTCCGCGGTCCTCGAAATAGATACAGAAGAAGAAGATAATGACAACCCACCAACAAAGAAGTATCGTCCTTTATGCTGCCGTCCGGCATGCTGTGAAGTCTTTGTTTGTTTCTCACCCGAGTATCAACAGAGCTCGTGTTTATGGAAGGCCATTATATGGTTCAAGTTTATCATTATTATATTAACCTACCTCCTATGCCTATACTTTGTCACGGTTAGTATTGGGGCTACGGCTCAAATTAAGAGTACCAGAGAAAACTTACCAGCGGTTCAAGAAGCTCTCTACAATCACATGAATGAAGGAGAGGTATGTGCATTCGATAATCAAGGACCAGCGTCGAATATTACAACCTTTCCAAGTAAAGAAGCGGCACATGAAGCTGGATTCCTTGTCCTTCATTGCGGTGCTTGTGGTGCATGCTCAACATGGGAAAATCTCATTATAGAATATACCACTAGAGATACAATGGCAGCTAATGCCAATCAATGTGCCAAGGAGGCATTGTTTGGTGGCGGCGATGATGCTCTTACCGAATGTCTCATGGAACCAAACATTGGCTTTGGATATGAGTGTGCTCTATGTTGGATGGAAGATATACTATGCACCAAAGAACACTGTTCATTTATATTCCTACAGTCTCAAATGATTAATGAGGTTACCAACTTTGCCGTCGGACCAGATGACATTACAAGTGCCACCTGTGAGGAAGCTCATTGTGAGAAGGGTCCAGATCAATTCGTGCCTTGCTCTGGAGCAACACGACGAAGGATGAATATCACCAGTTCAATATCAAGACCTGGTGATCAACAATGTGCTATTGTTGATGTTGAAAGTTGGGAAAACCTCTTCTTTGGGTCGGGTGTTGCTAGAGAATAGAGAGGGGAAACGAGGACGACATGCTCTTTGGCTTATAGAAAGTCGTCTAAGATTTTGAATGATAAGGCAACATGCCTTGCCTATATAAGTTTTGATAGATGTAGATTAAATGATATAATACTGTTTGCTAATAACTTATTGATCCTAATAACCAAAGAGAACACATGATATGCCCTTTGCTTCGTACCTACTCGGAATTACTCTCTTGTGCCTTCTCTGACTCCTCCCTTCTTATTCTCATAGCGTCTTGATGATCTCCCGATATCTCAGTAAGTACTTGTCTCATTGATTTCTTCATGGCAGGTGGTACAACCTTTGCACATGCCGGCCAATGTATCCCTTGAGTTTCTTCGTATATTTCATTTGCAATTATATTGTACGTATCCATCATTTCAGTGTTGATTACACCACTAAAGTATAGTACTGGACATGGACCTTGTTCTTCTGCGGAACTAACAATTGAGATGGAAGGACTTATACCACCACAGCTACTACTACCGTCGTCACTTTTCATGGCCTTATCCAAAGCATCCTCAACAGTACAATCCAAATAATCAACATCGCCACCCTCTCCATTCTTATCCATACCAACTAATCTTTGAATGGTAATCTCATCTCTTGTTCGTTGTGGCATACCATCTTCAATCATATCTAATAATTCATCATTTTGGATTGTAGAAGGTACTGCATACGCGACTATTAATGGTCCTGGGCCAAAGACTTGTTCATTTGTCTTTTCGAGAGGGATGAAGTCTCCGTCTCTTGAATCTAAAAAGTTGTTTTTGACAAAGTCGAGTAGACCCATTTGTAGTGATATTGTGTTATGCTTATATTGTCTACATGGATATGATATAGCCGGGAATGTAGTATATGCTCTAGTACAAATTGAATGCATATCATGTTGTCTCAATATAGCTGGTTTACTATATGCTCTATTGTTGTTAATTGAGTGCATACCATGATGTATCGACAAAGTTGATGGCTGAGTAGTTGAGAACCCATCACAAAATGAAATTTGATGGATGATTATCAACACCACACAACAGAGTGTTGCAAATTTAGACGATAAGAAAGTCATGGATACTATTCTCTCGAGATACACTGATGTATGGTTGGATTAGCACCTGATTTAATAGAGAGGTGTAAAGGAAGTCCATCTGCTCGCTTGTCATGCTACAGTCATTAATCACCGCCTAATATTACAGTTAAATCGCCAAATAATACGCGAACCCATAGCGGTACTCGAATTACAAACCAAGAGCAACTATTCATCATCGTCAACTTGATGGCTGCCGCGGCCTGCTACTCCTCCCCAATCATTTGATAAGATTGATAACCAAGATGTGATCATATTCCAATACCTCGGAGTCTCAGCCGCCGCTGCATTAGTTTAGCGGATGAGCTCATAAATTGCAAAAGCAAATCATATACATCAACATCGATATCAAAAACATCAACACAAGTAATACAAAGCATTTCAGCATACAAACAACAATACTTATATTCTACAATAATAAACAATAATCATGGATCAATTTCAGAAGAAACAAGAGAGTCTCAAACCCTACTTTGCCAACTCATACGGATGTGCGGTATTCTCATCAGTTGCCAAGGGTGGCATCTTCTTCGTCGGAGGTGCCTACGGTGCCGGTGAGATATACAAACTAAACAACGATAGTAGCGAAAGAACCCTCGTCGGGAAAGTTGATTTAATACAGGCAGTCGGGGGGTTTGTATTAGGGGGAGAGGTTTTCTCTGAGATTATCTTCTTCGAAACAGAACATGATTACAATCGTTTCATGTCTGGCAACTTTGAATTCTCGGCAAATGCCAAGGCGGTTGCATTAACAGCTAATGTCGAGGCACACGCTACAACATTGGGTAATACGGGTTTACAGGGAGGTATTACAGCAGATCAGACTTCAGTTGCTGGTATTGACAGAGGTCGTAGTAAACTTGAGTATACAAAAGGAATGAAGGTCTTTACATTAACAATGGGAGGTCTCATGTATGAGGCTACAATTGGTGGACAAAAGTTCAATATCAAAGAACAAATGGAGCAGAAATCTGTCAAGGTTGAACAAACGGAGCAACCTTCACCAGTGGCTGTGCAATGAATGGTTCATATACTTGAGTCTGAGGTGATATAATAGATTGAGGTGTTCGTTACAAATAAAATGTTTAAAATAATTCTAGAGTAGTTATAATATGTTCCGTCTTATGTATTCTCAGTAGTGTAAAACTATGATGTAAACCCTATCTTTGATTCAGTTGTTTAATGTTTCACAAAAAGGTTGCACTGTCTCTCATACATGTCTATCAATGGTATCATTGGAAATTGTATGTAGCTCACGAGCCCTGACATATTCATCACACTCACATCGGTGTTCAGGTGACGCCGCAACTTGGCACTCTCTCGAACAGTAATACTCAATCCTACATCTACTACATACCATCAGCAAAGAACGCTCTTTTGTCTCATTGCAATGTCCGCACGCCCCTAACTTTGGCTGGGTCTTTCTTGCCTCCAAATGCATCTTCTTCAAACATTTACAGTTCATTCTTTTGCGGTAGAACTTTAACAAATCACGTCTTACACTAGTACTACCACGCATAAGATCCCTGTCCATTACTGATACAATCGGATTCATTGAATTTGAATCAAAGTCGAGTTCCTCGTCGTAATTTTCAAGTATAGTAATGGCAAGGGCGATATTAATGACGAATTGATCACCTTTATCAACGTTTTCTCTTCTCTTATACCGGCATATAGTAAATTCGCTCCAACTTTTGTTAATATGTCTATAACCATTTTTAGTGGACTTCCATCCCTCCCAACTTCTGGATGCAGTAGGAATGCATCTTTTAAAGTATTCACGCAAAATGTAGTAATGAAACTTGAAACGGGGTGAGATTCTTCTGGTAGCACCTCGCCGAATCCGTGGTTGCACTCGATAAATACTGCACCACTCATGTTGCCCCGTGCCCAATTATACCATGTATTCTTCGCTTCTACCCTTTTAGCTACTTCCTTCTCCGCTGCCTTCTTGGCTTTTCTATCCTTTCCTTTGTTTCTTTTTCTCGACGACGCCGGCATTTTAGTGTTCCTTATCCCTGCTGGATAAATAGATATAGTTTTAGATATGAGCATGGTATTATTCATAAACAAATATCAATACTGCAAATAATATTAAAGGTGTGAAGAGGGCTAGAATGTATACCATTTCACATTCACATACACCAACATTTTTTTTGCTCATATCATATGCACAAAAATGATATACACCAAATGCCCGTCGATCTCCGCCACCGACATACTCACATTTACTACCGATTGCAATATATAATATCTACTTCTCACGTTGCTATTCAAGGCTTTGCATTGGTTATTCTCCTCTTACTACACTGCGCGCGCGCGCACTGCAATATCGAAGTCAGATGCCAGAGAAAATATTACAAGTGTAATGTCAACTTCTCCACTTGAGTTTGGATACATACAGAGCTTGATAATCAGTTGAAACTATTTGACTTTGCCTATGCTGATCGATATCGAGCTCAAGGAGGCGATATATACGACGGCCAAAAGCAATAACCTCATTAATGACACAACAAGATTTGCAATATAGATATGGTTTCCTCAGAAGAGGCCGCAGATACCCAGGATGAGGATACACTAATCAAACAATTCGAAGATTTATGTACATCCAATTTACTATCCATTAAAACACTTCGTGATAAGACAAACAATATATCACCAACAACTTTAGAATCAATTGCAAATTCAGATTATTTACTACATGCAGTATGTAAGAATGATAATATATCCAAAAGTATAGTAGAGCATATGTCCTATGGCGGTTAGTAAACCGATACGAAACAGTGAAATGTACCCTTTACATTTGGCTTGTGCTAATCCACACTGTCCTGGATCTGTTATTAAGTTGCTTGTTAAGAAGGATGCTAGTATACTAGAAAAGAGAGCTAGTGATGATCTTAGTACACAGGCTGGTAGAATTGATAAAAAGTTTCCATTACATTACTACATTCTAAGGAGGTCAAATTACGATTATGGCATATTGGAGTTTCTTGTGAAATCATACCCAGAAGCACTAACATATCTGCCAGATCATGAAGATATTGATGAGTACATTACTTCGTATGGTATTTATTATTTGACTCCGTTTGGTTTGTTATGCAAAGAAGGCAAGGAAATATCATTAGATCTAGTAAAGTTATTGGGTGGTAATAACAACGAATGCTTAGATTTGACGCTCAACTGTCCTCCAATCTTATCTTTACTGAAGAATTCAAGCATCAAACCATTTCCAATAGATATTGTACGGTACTTTCTTAAGTTTGGTAATATTGAGTCATTAAGTGAAGACCACAGGTTTGATGGGAATGTTCTACATGTTGCTTGTTCCAGTGAGAATATAACATTAGAAGCAATAAAGTTACTACTAGGTAGTTTTGATATTGGTAGTGACATTTTGGTACGAATGAGTACGGGTATGATTGGAGAAGAACTTCCGATTAATATCCTTTGCCAAAACAAGGAATTAGATGATGACGCATCCTTGGCTATACTGAAAGTTCTTGTTGATCTTTATCCAGAATCGGTTGGGATCCTCTGTATCCATCATGCATGTATCAATAAATCATTTGAATTCTGTAGATATCTTATTGATAAGTACCCTGAGTGTACGACAATTTTGTCCGAGGAAAGTAGGGAGCATCAGTCTCCATTCCATCTAGCATGTGCCAATGGGTCACTGCAACTCGTCAAATATCTCTATGAGATGAATCCTTCCAGTATCCATCAACGAACTTATGATGAACACTACGACTATGATGACAATGGAGAGTATTTAGATTGGATGGAGTATTCAAATCTGCAAAAGGGTCGATTTGCATTGCACTTAGCAGCTTTGAGTCAGCATGCTGATAGGGAAGATATCGTTCGTTTCATATTAGAGAAAGATAAACGTGCTTCTTCTCGTGTCGGTACATGGGGTCGTCTCCCTCTACACGAAGCTTGCACAAGCAATATTAATCTTGATATTATCACAGATATATTTAAAGCATATCCGAAGGCGATTCATACAGAGGATATGTTCGGCCGGTTACCAATACATTTTGCCTGTGGATGTGCCGAACTTCGGAAGGAATATTTGAGAAGATCTCTACCCCCTTCATCGGAACAACAAATTAGCAGTGTGATTGACTTCTTGTATGAACAACTACCTTATTCTTTGCAAGCAAAAGATTCAAAAGGGAGGGTATGCGCTCACTTTGCATGTGTGTCTACTCAAGCTTTAACAAAAATTGATGCTATTGAAAGGAATGATAAGAGATATCCTAAGTCGTTCATGATTTTTAGTGAAGAATATGGCCTTCCCATTCATTTTGCGTGCAAAGAAGAGGCTCCAATAGAAGTTATTGATCGTCTTGTCATGATAACAGGTGACTTTCTCGACCAAGACATCAACTATACCTTCCCACTTCATATAGCAATTCATTTGCTTGGGTTTTTAGTAATTACACCTGAGATATCATATCAACTTTTATCAAAGAACAAAAAACTATTAGTTAGTCTTTTCCAATACTATCCAAGAGCTCTAGAAGACGTTGATAATCAAGGTTGGCTGCCACTGCATCATGCTGTCCGACAGAATATTCATCTAGAAATCATTCAATTGCTTTTTGAAAAGTATCCTATGGGTACAAATGTTACAGATAAGCAAGGCTCGACATTATTGCATATTGCATGTAGACATGGGTCAAATGGAAAAGTAGTCAATTGTTTGATGGATAAGATGGGTGCAACTGTTGCCTTGGCAGTTGATAACAATGGTTTCACTCCTCTTCACGTGGCTTGCAAACATGGCGTCCCATTAGACATATTACATTATTTGGTTCGTATTGACAATCATCCTTTAACAATGTTGGACAACAGTGGAGAACTTCCGCTTCACAAAGCATGTAGAGGTGGTCATTTGCATCTAATCAAAGAATTGATTAAGGAGCATCCACCTTCTGTTTCGGTACGAAATCACCAGAACGAGCTGCCCATTTTCATTCTATGTAAAAGATCAGGCAAGGATGATGAAGTTAGAGAATCTGTCGAGTATACAGAGACTATTTGTAAGCTTCTCTTAGCTCATCCAGAGACTGTATCGGTGTAGATTTTGGTATAGTAGTTTTATCAGGCATGCCGCATAAGATAAGATAGCCTCTGATACAAAAAAGTGCACAAGATATGTTCATTTTTCTGTTTTACATTATACCATTATCAAACTAAGCAGTAAAACAGACACGAGGATACCCACATCGAATAGATAGTTCCTCTTTGTACATGATGATGAATTAGGCAAGAATGGCAGTAACTTTTCAAACCAGGATTCGTCATCGTTATCTAGAAGTTCCCCATCATCATTAGCAAATGGATTGTCATCTCCGACATTGATATTATCATCATCATCGATACTGCTTGGTGAGGGAGTTTGTGTACCATTTGCGTCTTTTGATGAGTCGGGTATTGGTAGTTCAGTCTGAGTTGATTCTATTGTTGGTTCTAAACTAGTCACTACTTCAGATGGAGCAGAGCTTGGTTCTTCTGTTTGTGAGAATTGAAAAGAGTCGTAATCGTTAGCTTTTGTTTGGTTAGATGAGAATGAGAGTAGATCTGTCATCGCTACACTTGGCCATTGTGATATACCTAGTGAGGGTAATGCAGTAGTATCGTCTATGCTCGGTCTATAAGAGTCCATTGCCGAAGGTCCATTAGATATTTGTATCGAAGGCTGGGTAGAGGGTCTTGATGAAAGTTGACTAGATGGTCTCGATGATATTTGGCTAGACGGTCTCGATGAGGGCTGGGATGACGGTTGACTAGAAGTATTGTCTATGTCTATACTCGCTATATCAGATGCCATTGACGAAGGCCCATTGGATGTTTGTGTTATTGAGGGTTGGGTAGATAGTTCTGATGAGAATCGACTAGACGGTCTTGATGAGGGCCTACTTGGTTGACTTAATGGCGGACTCGATGGTTGACTAGATGGTGAGTCCGAAGATGTACTTGTAGGAGTTACTGAGGAGTCACTTGAAGGAGTACTAGTCTTTTCAATTGTTGGAATCGAGCTAGGTTGATCAGAAGGCATTTCAGAGACACTCTCACTCGGCCTGGACGTCAGAAGACTTGATGGAGCTTGACTACTAACTGCAGAAGGCCCGACCGAAGGTTCATTACTACTCTCACTAGTTGGTATAATAGAAGGCAAATCAGTTAACTTACCTGACGGGGCAGCACTTGGTTCACTTGTTAAGACACTTGGCATCATCGTTGGGTTGTCTGTATTCGTTGGAGATGACGTCGGACTCACGCTTGGCGGTCCGGGCACGACATAGAATACCAAATCATCCACATCTACATAGGAATCTCCATCTGTCAGTCCATCACTTGCACATTCTTGTGGTGTGTAAATACCATATCCCAAATTGACACGAACAGCTTGTAATCCTCCTTGATAATCTAATGAAACAGATGTATGAATCGTCGATTCACCGACACCTGTATTTCTTGTCTTGGTTGTAATATATTCCCAAGTAATAGGTATTGATGTAACGTTTCGAGTGTAGTAAAAGTGTACAACTTCCTCATCATCAGGTACAGCTCGTGTTGTTGTATTCTCGGCAGTATTGATTCGTGTTGTAATTCTAACATTAGTCCCTCCCGTGATGATATTGCCATCTACATTCCGTACTAGTAGTTTCATTATATATTCATCACGTCCATAATATGTATTGGAATAATCAACACAATCATCAATAGTATTTGGTGAGTTTGGTTCATAGAATCCAACACCATCAATTCCCCACGATGGATCGACGGTCTCACATTTCATTGCAGGAGTTAAACATGTCGGAGCTGTATAATTTTCATTGTATGTTGCCGTGATAATTTGTGCATTTATTAATACTGTGTTGGAAATTATATTGTTATTGTTGCAAAGTAATAATAATATTATGATTGTATTTGTCATTGTTGTATTGGACATCATCGTCATTGAGAAGTATGTGTCTTATTATTGTATTGCAATCTAATAGGGGTGTGAGACTTCAATCCCACGATTTATGTTGTTGCTTCAGTTTGGGTCTTGCTTTGCAATAAAGCCTTACTCATCATGTGTAGCGGCAGCAATATCTCTCTGCTTACTCTTCACCTCATTTGCAGATACTTGATATGCTCGTAATGCAGTTGAATAATCTTCCTTGCTCACATAACCAGCTTTATATCCCTCTCCAATCTTCTTCAAAGACCTGTCTTCTCCAGCCCTTGCTGCAATAGTAAAGTGTTCCAATGCTCGATTCATGTTACCATTCCTCTCCTCAAATAGACCAAGATCTTGCAAGTTCATGCCCTCCTATGGCCGCAAGTTTGTAATGGCGAATAGCTTTTTCCTCATCTACCTCAACACCTTGTCCATAATTATATGCAATTGCAAAAGCATAATGTGCGTTGACTGAACCAAGCTCCGCTGCCTGACTATATAATTCGAAAGATTTGTTCATATCTTGTGGTAATCCCCAATTCTCATTATAATATGCGATTCCTAGCGTATAAAAAGCCTCTGCATCATTTAGTTTCATTCTCTTCTTCGTTCTATCAACAAACTCTTCGTTTGAAGATGGTATTGGAACTCTACAAAATGGACACCATTCTTTTATATTTCCTTTCTTTATTTCATCTTGAGCTGCTAAAACACATCCATAGCAGAGAGTCTTTCCACAGCAGGGCATATATGTCGTCTTTACTCCACACAATCCATTGGTGTAAGGAATTGGCAACAAGCAAATCTGACAATCTTCCTTCGGCGGTGGAGGGTCTTGAAATAATTTATCATCATCATTATCATTTGATAAATCTACACAGCCAAGACTATCTGTTACGGCATCAACAGAACTAACAACACTGCCAGAGGTATTGTATGAATCTAGACTGTCAGTATTTGCCTGCTCAACTTTTTGTGCACAAGATGTGCACATTTTACTAGTTTGCCCCCAACCACATAGACCGCATTCTTCTTTATGAACTGATGAACTATCACTACTACTCATAATATTGCAATTGTACTAACATTAATCTACTCCCTACGCTCCGTGATGAAAGTATTTATATGGCATATCATACTCATATCGTCATCATAAATTGTCATTGAAAAATGACACGTGGAGGGGGGGAGAAGAAGGGGAGAAATGTGAAAAATTTCTCACTCTCCTCCTACATGCCGCTTAATACGCTCCTATATCACATATAATGCAATCCACCAAGATTATCCGATAAGGTATCGATACCAGAATTACTATTACTTTGAGGAAAGATGGTCTATATGCTCGACTTTTTGATCGAGCATTGCAATGATGTGCTCACTTTTTTGTCTGATAGTATCGCCTCCTCCTTCATATCACTGCTGCTGCTACTACTTACAGCACACTTAGATGTATCAGATGAACTACTCATATTTATGTAAATCTAATCCCTACACTCTGTGGTATTCCGTAGCTTAATTACGATAGTTGTCTGCTTAACGCAGCGGCAGCAATATCTCTCTGCTTACTCTTCATCTCGTCTCGTATATCTTGATGGGCACGTAATGCTGCTGCATACTCATCCTTAGTCACATATCCTATTTTGTATCCTTCTCCTACCTCAGTCAAAGAGTCTTCATATCCACTCCTTGCTGCAATCATGAAGTGTTTCATTGCATGATTCATATTACCTTCTGTATTTGCCTCCATCTTTTCCTTCATGCCAAGCAGAAACCTTGCAACTTCGTGCCCTCCAATCGCTGCTAGCATCCAATGTTGGATTGCTTTTTCAATATCTTTCTCAACTCCGACTTTACTATGATAGTATGCAATACCAAGGTTATAATGCGCACCAGTTGAACCAAGTGCTGCTGCCTTCTGCCACAAATCTATTGTCTTGTTAAAGTCTTGTGGTAAACCCAAATCCCCATCGCTATATGCGCCTCCTAAAAAGGACATTGCCTCAGCATCATGTAGTTCCATTCTCTTCTCAAATCTCTTAATTTGCTCTTCATCCGTAGTTGGTAGTGGCACTCTACAACATGAACACCATTGTTTGATATTTCCTTTTTCCATTTCTTTATCTTCCGCTAGACAACAACCGTCACTAGTCTTTCCACAGCATGGCAAATATGTTGTATAGACTTCACATAATCCAGGGGAGTATGGCATTGGCTGCAAGCAAATCGGACAATCTTCTTTTGGCGGTGGATCTGCAAACAGTTTTTCATCAGATATATCCACCTTTACTACATCATCATTAGAAATATCAATCCTACCAAGATTATCCGATACGGCATCGATACCAGAACTACTATTACCTGAGGTATTACCCGTCTTAATGTCATCATTGCAACTCTTAACTTTTTGATCACATGATGTGCTCACTTTTTTTTTTGTTCGATGATATCTCCGCCTCTTCCTTCATACTGCTGCTGCTGCTGCTGCTTGCAACACATTTTGATGTATCAGATGGACTACTCATATTGCAATTATACTGATATTGATATAACTCTCCCTACTCCTAACTAATAGCTTCTCTAGCGTATCGGCGTAATTGAAGAGATAAAATTGAAAATCTTTTTCATCAAATGACACGTGGAGGGGGAGGAAAAGGGGAGAAGAAAAAATGAAAGTCATTACATATTGACGACGAGATAAGGTGGCGATATTTATGTAATATGTTGGCATTTGTTCTCCTATTCAGTGCTATACTGTTCGATATATCTTTAGCCTTTCTTCTTCTCCCATCGATATCAACACCACTGAATAGATTCAGCATTAGCAGTAGTATCTTTTTGCAACAAACCGATGATGACTGTTTACATCAACTACAACAACAACAAGATGATAAAGAAGAGGAATGTATACTACTACCAACACCAAATCCAAACTTCAACCAATCTCAAACTTCACTCTCCAACATTCTCTACACTTCAGTAATATCAGGCATCAATTTCCTCTATCCACCAACTGAACTTTCAAATCGTAATGCAATCAGTAGAACTGACGGGTATTGGAAGTATATTAAAGAAGGGGATGAACCACCGTTGGAGTTTACTTATGGTGAATTTGATATTGATTTCTTTGGTACTTTATTAGATAAAGCTTGGGAGTATTATATAGATAGAACTAGTGACGGAGGAGGAGATATAGGTGCTAAAGAGTACGAGATGCCATGGCAGAACAAGACATTTATAGACATAGGCAGCGGCAGTGGACGGTTAGTACTATCAGCGGCGGCATTACATCCACATTTTAAAGTGTGTAAAGGATTAGAGATATTAGAGGGGTTGAATAGTGTGGCTGTATCAATTGCTGAGAGGTGTCGTGTATCAGATGATACAGATGACACATCTTATGTTCAAAAGATGCAGTATGCTTTGCCATGCACTACAAACAGTACCGACTCAATTGATAATGATACCATAAGTACTTCACTTCAAATGGCACCAATACAATTCAAATGTGGATCATTTACAAACCCATATGAACACCTATCAGATATAGACGTTGCATTCATCTTCTCAAGTTGTATGAAACCAAATTTAATACAAGAATTATCAATAGCAATCGGACGACAATGTAAAGTCGGTACAATAATAATAACTACTGAATATCCATTATATCTAAGTGGTAGTATAGATCCAATTGAAGATGATGTTACCATGCCATTTGGTACTTATGAAATACAACTGTTAGAAAAGATTGATGGATGGTGTTGGTTAATGGGTGGTAAGTCTACTGCCTATATACATCGTGTAACAAAGTCATTACATGATGAATATGGTGTTATGCCGAGAGAAATACCACAATTATCATTAGAAGAGGAGGCATATAGACTTGTACAGTTGATTGAAAGTGGTGAATTGACTGATACTAAGTTGTTTATGAGGAATGTTCGTAATGATATGATCTTTAATGGTATGCCTTCTGAGTATATACCTGACGAAGATAGTATTGTTGAGGAGAAGGAGGATATGATATGAAACGAGGCAAATATATTGATATCTACTAGAACGACTTAAAGTAGTTTATATCCCTAGCACATTGTACTGTTCATAGTCGTTTCCTCTTCCTCTTGGCCACAGTCTCATTACGTTCGAATAGTCCTGGTAGATTTCTAAACAGTTGGTAAAGTGCAGAGTGACCTTTATCATCCCATCCAATCCACGACATAGCAGAAGGCATAACACTCAAATCCATATCAACAAACTCATCATTAATGCCATCGAAAGTCGACATTTGGCAACGAAGGATCTTCTCCCGGGCAATCTCCGCCTTGCAATCGGAACTATCATTCAATTTCAACATGGTCCTGAGATCCTCTGGAAGATCATTGTCATCTCCACTGTGAGTAATAACAGTATTTAGTGTATGATTAGATAAGTATGTTGCCTCGATGCTCAAAGGATCACAGAGGATATTCGTAAGGGCTGACCACCCACTCTTAGTGATATGTGCATCGTTAATAAACAATGTATGCAAACTACTATTGTTGACCAAGGCCGCTGCAAAAGCAGTAAACACGTCATCATCGATTTGGTTGTTTGATATGTTAAGCATGGTCAACTTGCAGTTGGTATTTTGGAGTAGATTTGAGAACGTTTGCCAGCCCTGAGAAGTGACGGAAAGACATGACGCTAGCTCGAGTCTATTCAATGAGCTTATTCTACCAAGAGAGGAGACTAATGTAGGCATGACCTCATCATCAATATTGTTGCTTGATATGTCAAGCTTCTGCAAATCGCAGTTATCAAGGACCGAGAAAGCCTGCCAACCACGAACAGTAATTGAACGACATGACCGGAGATTGAGCTTCTCCAAGCTCATGCTAACCACTAACCCAACTAGATTTGTAATCACATCATCGGTGATGCCTTGGTTGTCATGAAGATCGAGTTCATGTAATCTATTACTTTCCAGGTGACTAAAGCATTCATTCCATCCGTTCTGTGATACAGACGGTCTATTTGCCAAGCTTAATGAATATAATCCCTTTGTTGATGCCAATTGATCTACTAAAGAAGTTATTTTCTCATCATTCATTTCACCATCACCAAGATTGAGATTCAAGATCTTGTGCGATTGATGAGGATGCAGCATTGACGGGTAATATTTTACAACATTATTACTGTACTCTTGTGATGAGTTTGGTAGAGTCAATTCCAAAGCGATGCGCACGAAATCATGATGCTGATTCAATGCAGTAATCTTTAGATTTTGTAGCAATGGGGGACACTTCAAAGTGACCAATACCTTCTCCATTGATGAGTTTACTAATCCCAAAGACAGTTTCTTGATATTTTGATGTCGGTTCAATTGAAAGTTCAATTGATACTCGGATGTAAGGTTTATGTTTGGATCTTGAAGAAAAGCAAAGCTATCATAGCCTTCAATCTTCACTTCCTCCAAGGAAAGCTTATTACATAATGTGAGAATCCCAATAACAAATTGGGGCAGCATCCGGTGAATTCGAGGCGTTTCAAATTATTGAATCTCCCTTCCCAGGAATATAACATGCATACCTTTGAAACTGAGCTCCCTTTACAATAATGATAAGACATATCCTCAATGGACCTGTTCTGATCCAGCGCCGTCAACAGTTCAGGAGGGTATGCAGTCTTATCCGCATCCATCCCACTTAACATAATTCGTTTCAGATGTGTATTAGATGAAAAGTGCCTTGCCTCATTCTATCAATGGCTCCGAATACATCGTCATCGCCAAATGGGATATAGAAAGAAGTTGTGTTTGGGTCATTGATTTTAATTTGTTCCCATGTATGCTGGAGAGATACATCGGCGGAATCAATACTACTATCACCATCATCGGTGGAATCATATTGATCCATTGAAACATCATCATCATCTTTGTTAGTAAGAATCTCTACATAACCCTCAAGCTCTTCCTCTTTGATGAAAGAGATGATCTTCTCAATGATAAGCTCCCCAAAGTTTTGAATGGTATTCTCAGACAATCCACAGTCGGCAAGCTCTTCAATTGTAGTAGGAACATTTGCCGCTATAATATACATTTCCTCATCACTGATGATATTGTTGTCGTCCATTTGTCCCTGGTATAAAATGTGGAAAGAGATACGTGAGAGAAGTGCACATCTTATGCACAAAACAATCATTCAAGCCACCTACCTCAACCTCTGAAACAAGGTCCTTAACCCTCATTAACAACGCCTTAGTATATTCAAGCGGTAGGACTATAACATTACGATCATAATTGATGTTTCGTGACAAATAATGATGTAATGGAAACTCCTCAACCCCATTGGGTGGCCTTCCTTTTACATTGCAAATCTCAGGATTACTGTAAACTAACTGCTCAATTACTGAATCAGGGCAATATATTATTGATTGTAACACGCCAAATGTAATGGATATGTTCCTTCCGTAGCCTGGAAATTAGCAGCTTCTGGGAACATATCTAATAGGTAATTGATAATCTCCAATGTAATATTCTTATTCATGCAAGCGAGATGGAGAAACGTATAAAGATATGCACATTCTTCGCATCTCTCTTGGATTGTATTTAGCCCGAGAAGGTTCACTTTATCTTGCAGCAACTCCAACGAAAGATTGTCTGATTTACACACGTCAAACGTTTACCATTAAATGTGAAATGAAGAATTGTACTATCCATGACCCCATATCTTTCCGCATGCGCATTGAACAATCTTTTCAATTGAGATGATTTGTTAATTTGAAATCTTATATTATTGCTCCATGTCCACCAAGGCATAGTTCGCCGAGGTACTTGTTCGTCACCTCAATGATGATAATCTCAGTAGACATTGACATATTATATGCTATGTGTTTTTTTTGTATAGAATTATACTTCGGTATATCGATGTATATTGGTGTTATGACAGTTATGTCTAGCACCCCTCCACAGATGAAAAATTGGACACAAGATATGCACAAAGTTTAGTAAAAGCTACAACGTAATATGACCGTCTATAACCAACAGTAAACGAAAGAGGATGAGCAGCAGCACTAAATACTACTGATATATCGGAGGATGTATATCATCAGTTTAATACGAGTAACTTGTGGACAGTAATAGCAGCAGCTCTTGGGGGGAGAAGGTGAGACACGGCGATCAAACGGCTATCAACCTCTCCTCCTCCTAACACTTTGCCCTAGCAAGATAAAACCACAGCACAGTGCTCATCACCTTATCATATGACTTGATAATAATAATGCTAAAGAAGCATAATAATGCTAAAGAAGCAACTAAATAATGTAGCACCATGTGATGGCCAAACATTGCCTGAAAGTTGAAGCAGAAATGGGCACCCAATCGGAGGCAGGAAACCACACTGTAGGCACTCGCTTATGATAGTAGCACCATTTTAAGAGGAGATGACAATGTGTGGTGTACTAGTAATAGAGGCAACATAATCACTTCATCGTCAAAAAGCCTTTATTACCATAAGCGAGTGCCTACAGTGTGCAGGAAACCTGCCAACTGGGTGAAAAAAAGAAACCGTACAAACCACAAAGGAAAAGAACAGCAACTCACCTTGACAACTTTGGGTCCTTAAAGCTATGAGCTGCTAAGTACAATCTCAAGACAGAGCAACCCTACACAAAATATCGAAAAGAGCCCCACCAAAAACAAGCCCCCATGTTAATTTTCTAGCAAAAAATATTATACCATATACTGCTTCGGTACCATTCAAAGTTCGGAATGAGGGGTAGGAGATGCTCTAGAAGTGAATATTAAGCGAGTAGTAAGGTGTGAAAGTAGGTGGTTGAAGGAACTGAGCTGTGGAACCTCCAAACTTCACACGTAAAGTGAAAGGGTTCCAGCTCTTTTCAAATGATATGCAACTTATGAATAGGAAGCCCATGAGCTAGAGATCATTGTTTTAGATGCAAAACAAAAAGAATGGAAGACAAAAAGGTGTTTGGTTGACTTCGGTGGGATTCGAACCCACGCCCAGCTGTAAGTTAGTTAGTGATGAGATGAGATATTCAAGGTAAGATTGGATTGGCGAGGTACTGACAAGAACGTTTAGCGATAGTTTACTCACAAGACTGCGGCCTTAACACAGCGCCTTAGACCACTCGGCCACGAAGTCGACACTGACTGAGCTAATCATTAATTTTATTATAAAACAAATTTACATAAAGGCTTGAGAGTTCGATTCCAACAGAAGACCTCTTTTTTCTTGGCTATCTGCTATTTAGAAGAGGTATGTTGAGGTTGGTCTACAGTTGGTAGGTATGAAAACATAACATATCTAGCATATTCATAATATCTTTAAGTTATTATACCTTGGTACGGTACCGCATCATCACAAACTCATATCTAAATAGCACCTAGTCTCTAATCATCATACCCCACATGATTTGCATACCTTATCTAGTTCTTCTACTTCCTCTTCAGTTAAGTCCCAACCTAAACATCCCAATAACTCATTTGCCATCTTAAGATTAGTAACCGATACCAACGGCACTGCCCCCTTAGCCCGGACATAGTTGATAGCAATCTGCGTCGTGGTAATATCACGATTGATCTTTGGTTTCGTTGCCTCATCCTCATACTTGGCAAGTATACCCACAACTCGTTGATCAATCTTCTCCCTTAAACTATCTTGTAACTTGAATAGAGCATCCATCTTCTCCAACTTACGTACGGCATATGGTCCGGTATCTCCCTCGCCCTTTGACACCTCTCCCCCTGTTGGATTTGTCGATGTATACTTCCCCGTAGCCAATCCCCCATCCAACACATTCGTACAGATGGGTGTGATACCCAACTTTTTACATGTATCAATTAAGTCCATATTCTTACGATTTGTCAAACTGAATTCAAATTGATTTGTGGATACGAATTCCCCATCGGCTCTCATTTTCTTTTGCAACCTTGCCAACTTACTAACACTCATATCAACACCACCGACATATCGTGAATGATCATCAGCTATAACATCTAACATCCCCTCCGCTAATGCCGACGATCCACCAATGTAATACCATGGATTTTGTACTTGATATAAACTCATTGATGATATACCCATACGATCACATGCATCTTCGGCTGCTGATATGATTGCCTGTGATCCACGACGGGGTAATGATTTCGATTTGAGTGCGTGTTTCCATGGATTGGGATATGTTGATGCTACCATTGGTCCTTGTAGGTTGTTACCATAGTCGATTTCATCATTGAATTTGTTAATAAATGCCTCGGCGAGGGGGTTTGCTTCGGAAGTTTCAACGAAGGGGATTCCATTCTGTTGTAGTTTCTCGTATACTTTCTATAAGACGAGATGGTAAGACGGGAGTGTAGATGATAGGTCACAATGTTTGCCGGAGATTCATAAGCGAGGTAGAGAGGAGATAGAAGGATGAGCATAAGATATGCACATCAAACACAGACACATCTCTCTCTCTCTCTCTCTCTCTCTCTCTCTACATATCTCCCCACAACATACTAAACACAACACATATACACAAAGTACTCACCCTCAAATCAGTTTTATTAAACTTGCCAATCTTCCTATCCTTCTTCTTCAATTTACCACTAACAAATCCCTTCTTACCATTACCCCAATCAACAGTAGTAAAACCAATACGATTAGGTATATGTAATTCATTCTCATCATTATAATCTTCTGTCCAATCAATGAATAATCCTACATCATTTTCGTCTTCGGCATTAGGGTCGTCTAGTACCCCGCCTGAGTCACCGGATGATAATCCACGGGAGGAGGATTGACGTTTGATTTTAAAATCTGGTACATAATCTTTTGCAAATAATGCGTCTACATCCATACCTCCACCTTCTTCACTACCATCCTCACCACTAGACTTGTTAGCAAACATTGCAGCAATTTCACTATCCGTCATATCTTTAACTTTTGGTTCATCATCATTTGGTTTAATATTTGCTAACTTTTGTTTTTTCAATTGTTCACGTTTTGAGCGTAATGTGTCTAATTCTGATTCATTCTTTTGTTTACCGTAATCTGATAGATCGTCTACTGGTCCTAGTTTCAGATGAGTTGGATGGCGTATAGTAGTAGAGGAGAGGGATATTGGAAATAGTGGAGATTTAGTAGTGATTGATAATCCATGAGCAGTGTAGGATGTCACTGCCACGAGGATGGAGATTATTTTGATCATTGTTTTATATATTTTTTTATGTGACTGTACAAACGCCGCCGATACCGTAGATTTCAAGCACAACAACACAAACTGTAGATTTATGATACAATAGTATTGATATGAATTGCAATTTATATGATATAGGAGCGTATTAGCAGCGGCGTCGATAGAGTTGAGTTGCAAATTTTGCCTCCCCTCCCCCATCCACGTGTCATTTTTCAACACCTATTGCGTGATACTACTCGTTGTCAGATAGCGCTATTAGAAAAAATAGAGAGATATAAGTATAGAGTATTATTGCAATATGAGTAGTTCATCATCAGGTATGTCATAATGTGCTGCAAGTAGTTGCAATAGTATTATCATCGAACAAAAAAGTGAGCACATCTTGTGCATAAAAAATCATTAGTCTAAAAAATTCCAAAGATATGATAGAACTAATAAGTAGTCAGCTTGGTTATGCTATAAGCATACTATTGGTTGTATGTACTACGATATATTTAATATTATATCATTACGCTTACTATATCTATAACAAGATACCCGATGATAAATTGTTTCAAGATCCTCCGCCGAAAGAAGATTGTCCCATTTGTTTGCTACCGATGCCATATGCAGATGGAATATGTGGGGTCAGAAAGATCTACATGTCATGCTGTGGGAAGAGAATATGCACTGGGTGTTCCAAAGCGGAGGATGAAGAAATGGTAAAGGGCAATATTAAAGCTTGGTGTGCTTGTTGCAGAGTACCGCTACACAGTACAGATGAAGAGTTGATAGAGAGATTGGAGAATAGAATGGACTTGAACGATGCAGATGCTTTCTTCAATCTAGGAACTGCATATTATAATGGTAGTAATGGTTTACCAAAGGATTATGATGAAACATTTGAATTATGGAATGAAGCAGCAGATCTTGGATCATGCCAAGCGCATCATTCTCTTGTTCGTGTATATTATGATTGTGAGGGTAAAGGTGTCCCTCTC
>Ga0214480_100316_pt1 | contig 24441 bp, 16 predicted proteins | sample M1_20Mar14CPVII9_3_FD_165042 | JGI IMG/M metagenome (GOLD analysis project Ga0214480, IMG submission 165042) | Marine eukaryotic communities from Monterey Bay, California, United States - M1_20Mar14CPVII9sort6BwellE17 | ecosystem: Environmental > Aquatic > Marine > Unclassified | place: USA... | reverse complement strand
CTTTCTTCTTTGCTTCATTGATTATATCACCAAGAAGACATTTTGGTATCATATTAGAAATCTCAACAAAGCCAAACTTGTCAATCTCTGTCGGGTCTTTATTGCTAATACACTTCTCGATAGGCGGTAGTTCGACACCTCCGTGATAATATCTCATGTTAGTTTTGTTAGGATGAGAATGTGTATGATCAATGACTGCCTCTTTAACGTCAGCTTCTTTATACTTTGGTTTGAGGTCGTCATCATCAGATTTGAGCACACCAGACTTCAATTTGACGTCATCTTCTATCCTCGACTCCTTGACATCATTGTCATCATTATCTGATGTCAAATCTATTACTGATCTACTGGACTCGTTTGATACTCGTCCTTGGATAGTCTGTTGAGATTGTTTGGCATGTTCCATAATCTTATTTATTATTGCTTGCCTTTTCATTTCCAGTTGTTGTGATTCCCTAGTTTTGTCAACTATAACTTGTCTTAAGTATTGATTATTTGTATCTACCTGTTGTATGTTGTTTATTACACTATCACGCGAAATTGCAACATCATTATTATGAATACTACCTGGAAGTCTTGCACTAAACCTTTCAAAATCATATTGATTTGAGATGCCAAGAGAAGGAGGTCCTTGAACTTGAATTTGTGGTGGAGGATAACTACATCTCATTTGATTATCATTAGCGGCGGTATCAGTACTACTATACTCTCTATGTATACTTGATATAGTATTGGTAGTAATATCATTTTGAGAGATAGGAAGTGTATATCCAAGTCCAACCGATAACGGTGAAGACAGTGTATCATAATTATATGAGTTTTGGCTTTGTGGATGTGACACTGCGATCTTTCTTCCCTCTCCTCTTGCTGTATTGGTAGGCGGTGACTTACTGGACGACATCTTCTTCCCAACAGTAGAGGTATGGTGGTGGTTAAGCAGATAATTATATCACTACTGATTTTAGATTTTGCGATTTAATGCAGATTATAGGCTAGATCTTAGTTTATAATAACATCAAGTATTTACCTATCGCAAAACCACTACCAATTGAAAAGAGCGTCAACCAATCTATGAACCGTAGAACAACGTACGAACATATATGATTATATCATAGGTCGTTTATTTCATAAAGCATTGCCAATATAGAGAGTTATAAGGTAAACAGAGGAACTCAATCTCCTCAAATAAAACAGTGAAAACTCAACACTCAACACTCACCACAAACTGAAACTTGTAGACGAGAGACGTAATATACATACTAAGATGGCCGAGCAAGAACCAATAGAGGCAGAGACTGCATGCAAGGGTGAGTTTATCTAATTGTTTTTGCAATGTCTATTGAGATATGTGCAACGCAACTAATACTACTTGAACTTACACTCTCATAATAATATTGTTTATGTTGTGTAGGACCAAGTGGTGCAACTGGCGAACCTCTTCCTTCCCAATCTCTCATCCAACTATCACGTCTATATGCCCAGGATCCTGCATTAATTGCAGATAAAAGCACCTCATTCCATGGATGGGTACGTCGTATCCGTGTAGGTGGTGGAGGTTCAATTGTCTTTATTGATATGTATGACGGTACACAAGTTGGTTCACTTAATTGTCTTTGTGAGGAGGCATGGTTCAAGGGAACTGATGATGATGGCACTAAAAGTGAAGAAGATACAAATGAAAATGTATGCCATTACAAGACTTTAACATTTGATCAACTTAACCAATCAGAACATATTAGTATCGGATGTGCCGTGGTTATTGATGGGAAGATTGTATTATCACCACCAACGGCTACACAAGATTTTGAAATCCAGGCAACACGTGTACGTGTTATTGGTAAAGTCTTTGATCCAGTTGCATATCCATTACAGAAGGGTACCGAGAAGAAGATGGTTAGTTTACGTAACTTGCCATTCTATCGATTCCGTGCTCAGGCATCACAGAGTGTATTTCGTATCCGTAGTAAGCTTGATATGGCAGTACACTTATTCATGGATCAGGAGGATGTACATTTAACAGATCCTAATATTATGACCGTGAGTGATTGTGAGGGTGCGGGAGAAACATTCCACGTCGATCCATTAATGTTTGGTAATGATTCGGAGGGTAATCCTGTTAAGGTTGGGTTGACTGTGTCAAGTCAATTACCATTAGAGGCTGCCATTTGTGGTTTCCGTCAGGTATATACCTGTCAAAAGAGTTTCCGTGCCGAGAAGTCTGACACTGCCAAGCACTTGGCAGAGTTTTTACACGTCGAGTATGAAGGAGCATTTATTACTTTGGATCAACTCGTTGCACAGAGTGAACGATTTGTCAAGTTTGTTATTAATTATGCATTAGAACGGTGTGACGAGGACTTTAAATTCCTCGAAAGTCGTATGGCACCCAGTGATATGAAACCAACACGTACATTATTAAAGGAGTGTATGGACCGTCCATTCATTAAGATTAAGCATCGGGATGCAATCGATTTGATTCAAAAGTTGGTAAAAGAGAAGGCCAAGATTCCAGGAGATGATGGCAAGCTCAAACGTGTCAAGGTGAAGGAATTCCCTACATATGATGATGATCTGGGTAGTGAACACGAGAAGATTTTGGTTCAATACTTTGGTTATATGGCTGTACCGGAAGATCAGCGTGAGGATTATATTAAGAATGGCAAGGAGTTTGGTGCATTCGTCTTTGTTACTCATTGGCCATTAAAGATCAAGTCTTTCTACATGGCTCAAACTGATGATGGTAGTGGAGAATGTTTATCGTTTGACTTGCTTTGTCCTCGTGTTGGAGAGTTGTTTGGTGGATCTATGCGTGAATGGAGGTTTGACAAGTTAGATGAGGAAGTTAAGCGTAGGGGTATGGATGTGTCACCGATTCAGTGGTTCCTGGACTTGAGAAAGTCGGGAAGTTGTCCTCACGGTGGATGGGGAATGGGATTTGATCGATTATGTATGTTGGTTTGTGGTGTACAAAGTGTCAGGGATGTGGTAAGTCTGCGTTGCCTTAGTTTGCCTTTATTGTTGTCCTTACAAACAACGTATACTAACATATATTGCAATATCTTCTAGGTGCCTTTCCCTGTTTACTATGGTCACTGTCCATACTAAAGACTTGGGCTATCTCATAGTCATTAACTTATTATCACAAATAATGTAGAATGAGGTATAGATGTTATCAGAAATACAACCGCTACCGGAGCAGAGGTAGTGTAAGATATGTTGTGCAGATTAGAGTTGAGGTTTGGCTTTACATTATTAGAGGATCTTAACCACACACTATATCCCTAGAGTGATACTACACATGATAGGTTACATGTCATGTCATGTACCTTATTCGCACTACAACTATTATCACTTTTCTGAGATTTTTTTTTGAAATCTCTATTTTTGCAATTCACCTCGACTCAACTGAAACTACACGAGATCTTCTCTTCTCTCATGAAATCTCTATCTCCTACAAATCTATATTAATATCACAAAGGCACCATGTCTGATATAAAAATGCGTCAGAAGCATCCGTCCTTTGTGGAAACGGGGTCGTGCTTCGATACAACAAACTCAAAGAATGTCAATGTTGGTGGACATGATGCTCTTCCCCAGAAAGTGATTGACGAAAGTGCATTCTGTTTCAACAAAAAGACTGAACGAAAGACACCCACCAAGTTTATGAGGAGGGGTACTGGATCGGGTGGTACGCTTCGTCCACCGAATCGAGATGAGGCACCACCAGAATTTCCTGACGAAAATGTGACCGCATCGTCAGTTTCAGATCAGAAGGGTCCTAGGCGACTGTCAACAGATCGAGTTCGTAATCCCAATCAACAACAACGAAACAAGGCTGATTTTCCAGCATTTATGGAGCGGCCGAATCCACCCAATACAGAGTTTCGTCGTTTCTATGAACGAGGTGACCTACCAGTACAAATAGAACACGGTGGCTGTCAGAATCGTATAGCATGGAAAGTTGCCATTGAAAAGCTTGACTTTCATCACTACTTGCCAATCTTTTTCGACGGATTACGAGAAGTAGAAATGCCATATGCCTTTCTCTCTGAACAGGGTGTATATGATATGATGCAAATCGGCTCGAGTAAGATAGTTCCCGTCATTCCACAACTAATCATACCAATCAAGACTGCTTTGAATACCCGAGATCGATCAGTTATTGCCAAAGTTCTAAAGGTATTACAGGCACTTGTCAAGTGCGATCATGAACAAAATCTTGTTGGTCAAGCACTCGTGCCATACTATCGACAGATCTTGCCTGTACTGAACATCTTTATACGAAAGAATGAGAATTTGGGTGACGGTATTGACTACGGACAGAGGAAGCGAGGAAATATTGGTGAACTCATCATGGAAACGCTCGAGGCATTTGAGACTCATGGAGGTCAAGATGCATTCATCAACATCAAATACTTCGTACCAGTTTATGAGAGTACTATCTTGAGATGATAGAAAATGCTATATAAAAAGCCGTTAAACTCTCCTATTGTGGACCTCAGGATGTAATGGTAGAGGAGGAGGACTGTCCTGGTGGGAAGAAGTGCCATACAATACTAAGTGCTATGATCCAATAACTTTTTCTCTTTCTAAGCATTGCAGTAGTAATCATATATGTAAAACCATTTTGGTGTCAATTTCCTCTCCTCTCTCTACTCTCAATTGATTCATGCCTCTTACTTTTTCTTATTCTTTTTGAATTGTTCAAGTGCAATAGAACATACTGCCAAGAGCTGTAGTGTCTCATCACTTCCATCAATCAAATTCTTATCAGATTCAGCTACCTTGACAGCAATGATAGCCTTTGCCACATCACTAATATCATCCAACAAGATAATCTTTGCCATTAACGCACTCAAAACATACTCTGCCGAATAACCATCTAAGACAATATCCTGTACAAACTTTCTCATGGCATCAAACTTCTTCCCACGTAATACTTCGATCAACCCATCAATCAAGGCAGCTGGTGGTAAACCTGCCATCTCTGCAATACTTTCCTTTTTAATCACATCTCCATCCTTTCCACCCGAGAGTGAATGTGCCGACTGTAATGTTGTTACTGCCCTTCTCATATCACCCTGACTTAAATCCAATATCTCATCAACAACTTCCTCATCTTTTCCCTCATCAAAGTTACAATGTTCCTCATTTGCAATATACATGATACGTTGTTTCATACTAGCCACGGGTAAAGGAGCGAAACGAAACTTGGCACAACGACTAGCCAGTGGTTCAATAATACGTGTAACATAATTACAAATGAGAATGAACCGTGTAACTTTTGAATATGCCTCAATAACACGACGCAATGCAGCTTGTGCGTCACGAGTTACAGTATCAGCCTCATCCAATATGATAATTTTGAAGGGTGGGTTGGGATATTTCTTTGTTGGTGCATCATCATCTACATCCATCTTCTCTCCTTCACCACCATTATCATCACTTGTCTTTTTACCAAAGAAGTTCTTCTTAGCAGCACCGGCATTACTTCCAGTATTACTTGATCCAATGGCTAAACTTGCAAAGTGTTTAATTTTATCACGGACGACACTAATTCCCCTCTCATCAGATGCATTAAGTTCTAATACACGACGTTTAACTTGAGATGGGTCAAATAATTGACGGCATAGTGCCAATGCCACTGATGTTTTACCAGTCTATACAATTTTAAGTTGTATGGTGCACCAACCAATTAGATGTACCATTGGATTTTATGCACAAGATGTGCACATCATGCATTGAAGATGATAAAGAAAAACACAAAAAATGTAAGTGATGGAAAAATGATATTATATATAAGTAATGTTTAACAATATATAATATCAAACTAAACCACACACAAACATATACTGTATAAAAAACTTACACCTGGTGGACCGTAAAAAAGAAGGTGAGGTAGACGATTTGTTTCTACCGCATTGGTCAATGTTGATATAATTTCAGTCTGATGTGATACATCAGTTAGAGACTTGGGACGATATTTCTCCACCCAGGGGGTAGCAGTAGTTGTTGCCATCGTGAGTAGGAGAATAAGGAAGGTAGCGGCTTGTAATAGGTTCAAAGTCAACTTGGCGGTTCAAACTCTTTTATTCTTTCTATTATCATGTATTCTCTCATAATTTTTGTAGTGAATAGATACGGGTAGATTTGAGTATGTATTTACTGTATTGATGTAGTAGATGTAGACTCGACACAAGCTAGAGGGGGCTGGCGGCTGGTTGTCTAAAACCGTACAATATCTCCATCTCACAGTCGGCAAGGTATCAGCATCGATTCTTAATTCGCCATATATTACAATCTCGGTGGTTCAAAAGTGCACATCAATCTACATAGAAATTGCTACAATATTTTATTGACACAAATCACAAAGGATTACCTGCAACACAATATCTTATATTGTATATTGTATTACATATTATTACAATAGAAGACCGAAAAGTTCACCTCCGCATCAAAATCTTATTATCTTATCATGTCCAACAATCAACAGCCACCGAATCATCATGATCAGATACGGCAAGCAATTGTTGATAGACAACAATTTTATAACCACCAAATTGCTCTGCAAAATCATGCTGCTTCCCAAGGCTTGCAATATTCATATCCAATAAACAACAGTCTAGATAGAAGTTCGGAACTATTACGAACAATGCAAGGGATTAATACTACAACTGCTGCGGCTGCTGCTACTGTGAGATCTACCCAAGCACCAAAACAACCCCCAATTGATCCAGAATTTTATGACAAATTAGTTAATATGTTAGGACAGGAAGGGGCTGATGAGTTGGTAAAAGAATCAGTTGATGAAACATATAAAGAAACTACTAACCTTCTCCAGAGAGTTGCCAATCGAAATAATAGCAATGATAATGATAAAGGAGTACAATTTAGCCCTGTATTAGCAGCATCAAAAAAGAGGAAAGCAGATGAACAACCTGCAGCAGTTACTACAAAGCATCACAAAACTGAAGTGCCAAATCCTCTGGAAACATCACACATCGATGAACTTATTGCTGCCGAAGCTGCGAAACGAATTCTTGCCCTAACTAGAGCTGAAGAAGATTTTAATTTACCTGGTGTTGATCAATTCAGAGCTGATCCTGCATATTTTGATTTGATAATGGATGCATCAAAACAGAGTACTGACGAGAATGATATGAAAAGTCTTGGGTCAAAGATTGTTCAAGGAGTACTGAACAGTAAGTGGTCAATGATGATATGAAATGTTTGCTGTGGTGTTATACGTGCACAGAATGTACTAACGCATATTCACTCCTCATAACTTCTTAGTCAACGACCAATCAATGACTGTGACCGAGCCATCCATACAAGCGTATATTCTTAATGTGATATGGTAAGTGTCTTGTTATTGAATGACTCTACTCTCTAGCAAGTGTCAAACCTCAAACATATTGTATTATCCAACAGTCCATACTTCAATGTTCCGCCTGGTGTTTCTCAAATTCCCGAAAGAATTGGATGGCAAGGTATATGTCAACTGAACTTACAAAATATCATTGAATTTGCTAAGAATGTTTTGTTTCAACGTCGCAAATGTATGAAATCTGCTGTGGAATTGGCAATTCATGCTTTTAAAAGAGAACACAATGATACTACAGCTAAGGATCAACGGATCAAAGAATTAGAAAGAGCTTTGTCAAAGCAAAGGGAAGAACATGCAGAAGAATTGAAGCATCACAAAGCAAACTATACAAATTTTGTTGCAAAGTTAATTAAGTCTCATCGGAAGGAAATTGATTCTGTACGAAAAGAAATGAACAAGATGCAATCTGTCCACAAGACCTTTATTGATAGTTATGTTGAGTCTAGTCTCGATGCATTGAGGAATATCAGTTGAAAGTGAAGTTAGCAACGAGAGTGAAGGCCAATAGACTGCTATAAATCACTAAATGAGTACTAAAAGTGACTTGCACGCATTCTCAACTACGAGCCATAGGCAGGATATAAATCATCAGGACTAGGCATTGTTGGCCCACCAATGCAGCTTGTCTTATTTACCTCCTTTGTGAAACAAAGGATACCCCCCAGCAAAAGATGGGTACCTTTTCCTCCTACTACTTTTTTCATCCTCTCTAAACAATGACAAAGATCTATCTGTACCAACGCTATGATCACTACTACATTATTCCCTGCTAATGCGTATGATGCCGGTCTCTATTATTTATCTGCAGATTGCAATTGTCTACATACTGGCGCTCGTTCAATGTACACATGCCTTCTCAACCATATATCATTACAAAAATGATAGAAGTGTAAGTTTATCTTCAACTTTATATGCAACAACACAGAATAAACTTATCCCCGATGTTCGGGCTGCAGTTATAGTTCCAGGTTTTCTAACAGGTAGTAAGTGATCTCTTTGATTGTTGACATTTTGTGCATATGATATGAACTTGGAGCTTACTCAAATCATACATATCACATATCTTTTACAGAAGATGAATTTCTATCTCTGGCAGAATCACTGAATAGTATCGGTATACCATCGGTAGTTGTTCCTATGCCAAACTGGCAAGTCAGTTTAGTGTTTTGTTTTATCATGTGAACACTTGATTGCAAGAATCCATACCACGTGTGCTAATAGAAGCTGCTATCATCTCTCTTCATCTCCATAAAAATAATATAAAACGCTTCTTTCTAGGCATTGGTTACCCTGTTTAGGTGGACGTAGTATGAGGCCAATGCTCGAGAGAATAGACTTTACTGTTCGGCATTTGGCAAGTGTAGTAGGAGATCTAGATGAATTACAAAAGAATACAAGATTGGAGAGTTGTGTCGAGTATGGACAAGGACCAAAAGAACTATTCGGCAGAAAGTCTTCAAACAGCAAAGAGACAAATGCACAACTTCTTATACCTGAGTTCTCATACAATATAATTGATTGCTGTTTAGATTTTAAGAACAACCCAGGGGGTGTTCTTGAAGTCGGTGGCTCAGCTGAAGTAGATAAATATCCATTATGGGAACCAAAGGGATCATTTCCAAAGGCATCAGAGCCTCAAGGAAGAGTAGCATTGATCGGTCACTCTGGTAAGTACATTATATTTTTATAATATGCATTCCAATTCAATATTAAGGTACTCATGCTTCTTTTTTTAAGCTGGAGGTTGGATTGCGAGAGCATACCTCAGTGATAGAGAATACGGCGGCAAGATATATAACGGGAAAGAACTAGTCCATTCAATAATAACATTGGGCAGCCCACATGGCAATGCTCCTGGGCCTGCATTCAAGGGTGTAGAATGGGTTAACAGAGTTGTTATGGATGAAAGTAGCAATGTACGAGCGTTAGCAGTAGGCGGTACTGGTTACAAAGGCGATTCTAGTGGTGATCTCACGCAAGGGGCATACTCCTTCTGTTGTAATGATGGTACTGATGGTAGGCAGTACGATGGAGATGGAGTCACTCCTATTCAAAGCGCTTTAGCCATGAAAGAATACATCCCAAATGCAGATACAATGAGTATAGATGATGTGGGTCACTTTTGCTGGAGCGATGTGTTTGGAGGTGATATCGTGGCACCAGGTGAGTTGTCATGAATGAAAGTTTGCATTATATCATATGAAATAATTTCTGAATCAACATCTTAAACTTGAAATAGACTTGACAAAGTTTCATAGAGAGGGAAGACCATGGTACGGGGACAGAGAAGTGCTGGAAAAATGGGCAAGCTGGTTATGATGACTAGTAGTACACAACATATTTGATTATCTTTTACATCTTACTTTACAGTTTTACTACCAAACTTTACAACATAATGCTACTCTTTGAATACATGTTGACTGACCTTTGGGAGTTTAGTTGTCCTCAATTTGTTCCATTGGATGGTCAACCCATGAGTCGTCCAAAGTCTCCTTTGTTTCAGCAATACCAGTAACAGTGTCATCTTGAGTACGATCCGACTTGTCCCAAGATTTCGTATCCTTGATAGACAAAGAATCGCCACCCTCCATCTTGGCAAAAGTATCATCATCGCCGTCAATCATCTTCTCTGTCTCTTCAAGTTGAACTGGCTGGCCAGTTTCGTATGCCTTTACAGTATCTGCCTTGAGCTTCAACAGAAACTCTTTGTCTCTAGTACAACGGAGATAGATCTCAGTGAAGATATCGAATCTCCCAGTCTTGTTGATGGTAAACTCAGATGTAAACACAACATGGAAGAGCATCACAAGAAAGCCGAGAAGGATAGATGCCCAATTAGCAAATGTCCCGCGGCCAGATGGAATCGTTCCTACCAAGATACTCCAAACAGCAACCATCAAAGCGTAAGGAGCTTGAGTCCTCACATGTTCAAGAATCTGGCATTCACTTGCCATTGAGGCCAAGATGGTTGTATCACTAATCGGCGATGCATGATCACCAGCTACAGCGCCAGCCAAAATACCCGCTGTTACACCGTAGAAGATAACTGGATCTCCATTGGAAGCGTTATACGATGGTACCAGTACAAGAGGAAACATAATCGTCATAGTGCCCCAAGAGGTACCCGTGGAGAAGGCAATCAAAATGGCAATCACAAACGTCAAGGTAGGTAGCATCCGATAGTCGAGATTCGGGTTGGTAAGAATCTCTCCGAAAAACCGATCAAGTCCAACAGCTTGCATGATTTCACCTGTTGCCCATGCCAATGTTAAGCATACTAATGCACTAAAGATCTTCTCCATACCGATTAAGAATGAAGACATGGCCTCACGGTATCCCATCAGAACAACTGCATGTTCATCAGTATCCTCTTCAACTTGTCCACGACCACATAAAGGACGAGATCGAAAGCGATTGAACTTGTTGATGTAACCTTTGATATTGCAGAATATGATACGTCCATCTTTCTTATCCTGGATAAAGTAGAATGCAAGTCCGGTAAGTGCAGCGGCCATCGTACCCCAAAGTAATGCTTGATAGGCGTTCGACAGTTCAATCAATTCAATGAAGCTCTCTCCTCCTACTGCAGATTGCTGTCCAGTCCATACAAGGAGGTAGAAGATGTAACCAATCAAAGCAACGATAGGGAATGCCATATTCCACCATCGCGGAGGAGTATCACTCTTGGGAGCATTATGACTGACGATGGCTTGACCATCGGCGGCGACAGCCTTACCTGGGCCTCCGTCAGTACGTCCATATACCTTGGTTAGACGTTCTGCAATGAGCATAGGTCCAAAGTCTCTTCCACTCAAGATCTGAAGTGGAATGAACATCAGCATGAAGATGCAGTAGTAACGATACTTGATCGACTCCATAAAGACAGCAAAGGCACTTGTGTTGGCAATCTCACTTGTAGGATCTTGTTCGAGGATCTTGTCAAGTTCTGCTTGAATCAATGATATCTCAAATCCAACCCACGACGAGATGGGCACGATAGAAGCAATAGGCGCGGCTGTAGCATCAACGATGTAAGCAAGTTTTTCTCTTGATACTGCACACGCATCAGTAAGGGGCTTCATTGAGTTTCCAGCAACTAATGTGTTGGCGTAGTCATCAAAGAAGATGATGATGCCAGCAATGAAGGAGGCACTTTGAGCGGATCGAGCAGTCTTTACATAGTTTCGAAGAGCATGTGTGATCCCTGCCAAGCCACCAGACTTCTCGAGGAGACCAACCAATCCAGCCATGAATAAGATGAAGAGGAACACATATCCATGATCCTTGTTGGCGAGAGCATCAAGGATATAAACATCAAGCATTTGACGGAATCCTGCCACAATCGATCCAGTAACCATGCATGCACCAACGAAGATACCCATGCCGAGTGATAGTTCGACCTACATAAATAGAAAGATGAGATTAAGTGCACAAGATGTGAGCAGATATTATGATCAGAATGAAAGTAGATAATACTTGACAAACATCAAATAACTTACCATCCTAGTTGTTGCCGCAAACAAGATGACCATGATAAGCGGTACAAAGCTCGCCCCAGCAGCAAAACTTTCATAGTCTCGACTATTCCCCTGAGTAAGGGTATCCAGTTTGATCCTAACTTGAATGTTGTACTTTCCTGATTTGTCAATAGTAGATTGTCCAGCATTAATTTGAGTAGGAAGAGCACGGTTCTATGAAGAGAGATAGTACAAAAGACAAGGAATAGTTAGAGTGCTCAGTATTACAACAAAGAATATAAACATAACGTATATCACTTACCTCATTCAAATTAATAGTTCCTACATCTTCCACGACACCCCCAATAGACATTTCCCATACAAGTTCATTCGTAGAATTAACATCAAAGATCTGTTCCTCCCATTGTAACTTTGCAATAACATCAAAAGGACGACTATTGTGAACAGCTTTAATATCCTCAATACCAGTATCAACGTCAGTTAATGAAATACTCTCAATAGATACCTCATAATCAGAAGGTGAAACTCCTGTGATGGAGGGGACAATGATGTTATCATGTACGATGGTACTGTAATCTTGACCACTTGCAGAGCATAGTTGAGATGCCGTTGCTAGGATGGTACCAAAGACGATAAACAACATTCGACGATGTGTTGACATTGTTTGCAATTAAGTTGATTACTTTGTGATGTGTTGATGGATTATTGTAATGGATAATATAGTACTTTGCAATTGACAATCGAGTAAATTTATGAACATTAGTGATGATGGGATATCCATCATCAATCGTGTCAGATTTTGGGATAGCATGGTCATGGTTGATGGGATAATGGAGACATTATTAGAGACATTGTATTAGTTGATTGCAGCATAAAGTGTGATTGTGTTGAGTGTTGTGCTTGCTTCTTAAATTTTGGTACCGCCAAAAATTCACTTCTGGTTCACCTATGTAGCTAGAGAGGATGTCCTAACAAGACACTCTCTCTCACCATACCTATGTTATTGACTTTGAGAATGTAAACAGTATATGTCTCTATGAATGTTACTCTTATCTCATATGTATTATGCTACTTCCAATAATATCAAACAGCAACACCACCCATCAGTCTAACTTTACCAGCACCCGGTACCTTCCTAACATCCATGGTATGTATAATATTATGTATCTTTATACTCATTTCCATAAAGTATTCAATGCCATGTCGTAATTCGACTTTACTAAAAGATAATGGGTCCATACTCTTCGTAAATGTGAATGCATACTTCCCATTCATATTACGAAAGGTAAGTTTACCACCTAAGCCAATCTTTTGCAGTGCAGCATTGAACTGAACAACACGAGCTGATATATTGGCCACCTTCTTACTTTGTTCATACCATGTTTGTATCATGAGTATATTCTCGGCAAGGCCCGTGGTGGGTACCTCGAGTCGAAATTTCAGTCCAAGATATGTAAAGGAGGTTATACCCCAGTTGTCAAGTTGATTTATAGATACGGAAGGTTGTGTAGAGCCTGAGTTTAACTCGATAATGAAAGTATTGACAGCTTCTTGTAGTGTGCTGAACTTGTACTCGGTACCACTGCTGCCGCGGGATGGCTGTATAGGAGACTGCTGCTGATGTTGTTGTTGATTACATTGAGGTTTGTCGGAAGCCTGTGGTTGATGAGCCGGTATAGCGTTGGTTTCTGTGTACACAAAGGCAAGTATGAAGGAAAGAACGACGTCAGACAAAGCATGTTGCAAGTCAAAAAGGAGCAACAAAAGGTATACAAAAGGTACAACTCACGCAATGCATTCAAACGACTCTTCAACTTGACAGTATACCGTATCTTTTCTAACAATGCCGTATCCTCCCTTAAATCCGAAGGCATCAATATATTACCAGTTATTGGACTCTTATTACTCGTTTCTAAATGCTTAAGTATGGCACTTTTCTCATAGCTATTCCCCTCCATATCTGAAACCGGTGTTATCATTAATGACTTTGTTAGTGGACAGTGATATTGTTGTTCGAGTATAGTAATTGCTGGTTTGAATGCTGAGAAGTTATTGATAGGTGTATGAGTAGCAGTGGGAGGAGGTTGTGGAGCTTGAGCATGCTGGGACGAAGAAGTTGTTGCTGCATCTGGTGCAGACTTGTGTCGTACACTCTTTTCAGCTCCCTTGCCACTACTATTATTACCAACACCCTGAACTTTACTCGTACTAGCACTTCGATAATGTGGTCTACTACTACCAGATGATGATACCTCACCAGCAGGCCGAGGAATACGATTCCGTTGTACCCTCGGCGGCCTATTACTACTCGGCTTATTATTTCCTAAACTACAGTAATTATTAGATGATGAATAAGTATGTCGTCTATCATCATCACTTGTCATACTATCAGCGGTAGTGGTACTAAAATCACCACAGCTATCGTCAAATGCTGCCGATGATGAGTTTGTAGTTCTAGACCTCGTTGTTTTAGGTGGTATGCGCTGTGCCTTACTATCCATTGAAGAAGGAGTGCGATTATTATGTGCTGTAGTCTTCTTAGCATCCCTACTACAAGACTTACTCTTTGAATTCAAATTCTTACTCTCAGACTTGTTTTTATGTTGTGTCTCTCTCTTGGGTTTATTCGATGTAGCGACATCTTTATTAATTGTATCTTCTTTACCATTATCCAATGATGCACGACGTTTCATAGTAGTAGTATCTCTGTTACTACTAGTCTTATTATTATTCATTGTGGATGAAGATACCGAAGGAGTAGCTCCTCTCGATAGTGTTTTATCTGTAGTATTGCGAGGAGTTGTTGTTTTATCTCGTTTTTGATATTGTTTCCCCCATTGTTTAACTGTTCCCTTCTTTGGTATTGGCGCTGCTTGTTGTTTGTTATTACTAGTATTGCTGGTTGGTTTTGATTTGGTAGTTGATTTATTATTATTACTCCCTTTGTCAATTTGTTCATCTATTTTCTTCTTCTTACCATTCTTCGAGTTGTTATTGACTGCCGCACTAGATGATGATGTTTGTGTAGCAGTCTTTTTATCAGTAGTAGCGGTGCTTGTATTACGAGTCGAGGTACCCTGCTGTTGGGGCGGCACTGTATTAGAAGAAGTATTATTATTACTACCCGGGACCGTCGTCGATGATGACACCACAGGGGAAGGCTGAGGAGGAGGAGGAGGAGGTTGACTATCCCGAATCAACTTGGCATCATACTCTCTCCTTGCAGCTAAATATTCGCCATCTAATAAAAAGCTCTTAGCATCCATAACATCATGTAACTTAATTGATACAAATAATGCATTCTCCGATGATTGATTAATTGGTTGTTTGTCGGGATGTAATTGTAGCATTAATTTTTTAAATGATTTAGTAATTTCCTCATCGGTACATGATTGTGGTGGTGGGTTGATGTTTAGTATGGTGTATGGATTTTGTAGTGGTGTGCCACTTGGTGAGAAGAATACCATAGTTATACTATTGTATATTGTTGTTGTTGTTAATCGTATCTTAATATTTGATAGATAAAAGTTTTCTTTGCAATGATTGAGTCGCAGATCTAACAATAAAGGTTGATATCTACCACCTCGCGAGACTAATGAGATCTATTTCATCTAGCAGCTTATTTATATTGTTCCGATTGGCCTCCTCTTCTCTATTGGCAATGTGTACTGTTGGTAATGGGGGGACAATTGTTGTATGTGACAACTGGAGAGGCCGATCTTTTTTTTGTTGATGGCCAGTCTAAATTTTTTCGGACACCGTTCATGTTTTGTACCGCTTTTCGATGTCTCGTAGTGTTGGATTCGCTATAATTATCCTCCAGCAGATTGACTCAATTGTTCACTCTAGGATAGCAAATTGGATCTCTTGTTCGACACCATGATCTCCACAGATTGCACTAGTCTCCTGAATTTAGATGGATGGATATCCCTTTAGTTGCCAACATTATCGGTATCCTTTGTATCTTGCATGCAATGAGTCCTGAATGATTGCGATCATAGCAGTAAACTCTGACTAACTACTGATACTGCACTTGATCTTTTTAACAAATATTATAATTAAACTATATTATGTAACCTTCATCAGCAGTCGGAATACTGATCTGTACAACATCTTTCACAACACTCACAGCCATCATTGAGCTCAGAACAATCTGCCCATATACTCAAGCTCTTATCTTGTACTACAGAACAAGTTTGCTCATCCAGACCTCCCATGATATCATTCTGTTCAATGCCAAGATTATCTAGATATGGCAAGCTAAGTAACCCCCGAGGTACATTGCCCGAGAAATTATTCTTGAATGCATAGAACTGTCGAAGTGCCGACAAGTTACCCAAACAAGAGGGTAATGCCCCATTCAAGTTATTCTCATCGAAGAATAAGTCTTCAATCTTATATAAGCCACATACCTCTCTTGGAATGGTTCCTTCGAGTTTGTTATCAGATAGGAACAACCCCTTCAATGTCTTCTGTGCACCCACCACATCTAGCGGGATACTCCCAGTTAATGAATTTGAGCTTAGGAATAATACCTCAAGCTTATTCAATGCAGTGAATATCTCTCCGATTATGTTACCCGTGAATTCATTTTGATACAAATGAACATTCTTGAGATTCCGGATATGTTTCAAATGTTGAAGATTCCCAGACATGGCATTACTTGCCAAGTTCAGTGTTGAAAGAGAATGCAACTTCTTCATACCAGCGGGCAGTCCACCAGATATAGTGTTTCCCTTGGCGGATAGATACTCAAGACTTGTTAAGTTACCAATAGTATGCGGCAGTGTACCATACAATGCGTTCTCATCCAAGTTAAGTGCCTTGAGTTGATCCATGTCACTTATGCCACCAGGAATTGAGCCTACCAACTTGTTCCCATCGAGGTAAAGATACTCGAGACTTGATATCAAACCGACAGTTTCAATATTACCATCAAACAAGTTATTACTCAAACTTAGTAGTGAAATACTTGGTATCTTGGCCAACTCATGGAATTCAACATCACCCTCCAGGTAGTTATTATGAAGAACGAATCGTTCCATCTTCTTCAAGTGTAAACTAACCTCGTTCCATGGGATAGTTCCCACAAAGTTATTATCAGAAAGGTTCACATATACCAATTCTTCTAATTGGAATATATTCTTGGGTATAGTCGATGACAATCCATTCGAATATAGGCCTAATTGACGTAACTCTCTCATTTGACCAAGTGAGTATGGAATTTTACCAACAAGGCCTGGATTATTCTTGATGATCAAGTTTTCAATAGAGTTTAGAAGAGAGATTTCACTTGGTATTTCACCTTGGAGATTGCCTCCATCTGTGATTGTATGTGTGTTGAACAGAGGAGAGATTGAAACAAGTCAAAGGTTCATGAGATTGCGACTCAACCTTGCAATAACAAGATACAGAGCATATAAATGAGAACTTACCAAGCATCAAAACACGAACATTACCCTCATCATCACATCCCACACCCTCCCAAGCCTGTCGTTGTTGTCCATTCTTACCCTCAACAAACTCACATTCATCAGCAACACTACCCAACCATCCATGATCAATCATATTACTTTCTTCAATATGTAATGCATAATATAACGTTGCCAATGCATATCGTTGTTTAATACGATATGCTACATTACTTTCCCAATCGGCTACATAATCTTCTTCTTCTGTTCCTCCATCATTGCCTGCCCTACTGTTACTACTACTACTACTTGAAGAGGTACTACCATAATTTGCATAAGGTAAATGTAACCTCAATGGATCATCATACAATATCCACATCCTAGCCATATACTGTGGAGTATTAATTACATTTGATGAACCTTTTGTTAATGATGATAAATAATCAATTATTAATGTATCACGTATACTTAATGGGTGATTTGTTGGTTTATTTGTTGGTATATCATCATTTATTGGTTGTAGTGTTGGTAGATTACTTGGTTGGGTACTAATGGATGGTTCAATTGTATCCTTCATTGCAAGAACGTCAATAGTATCAACAGTATCATCGTTGTGTTTCTTGCCGAGGAAGTAGACACTCAATGCAGCAGCTACGATGCATACACTGCATAATGTAAGTGCTATCCACAAGTACCGTTTCCTGTTGTTACTCTTGACAATGATTGTGGAAGAATGAAGATAATCATTATCATCACGATTCGATCGATAACGTTGAGTAGTAAATTTTCGACATATATCGGATGCCTTATGTCGTACACGCCGTTGTTGCTGCTGCTGTTGTTCACCTTGATAAATGTCACTACTACTATATTGTGATTGATCAGAGTGATAATTAGATGATGATATGGATACTCCTCCTCCTGTTGTTGTTACCGGTACAGCCATGTCAGGATGATAATGATATCCTTGACTACTTGTTGGAGTAGTACCCTGCTCCATCATCATACTGTCATCTACATCATCATGGTATGGTTTATACTGTCGATCGTTATGTGTTCGTACTACAGACTGACGTTGATGATGATTTGTAGCAGGAGTAGGAGAGGCAATGACACTTTCAGTAAATGACTTGAGATCATCGGCATATGTACTGTTGCTGTTGTTTTTGTACTTTCTTTCCCTTCCTTCGTTGTTACTGTCACGACGAGTAGGGATGGATTTAGATCTCCTCCCCCGAGATGATACTGGTGACCTACTCCTGCCACGACGATTGTCAAAGTGAATATCATCAATACTTGATGGAGAATAGTGATGATTATCATTAATGTCTCCCCCAGCGTCCTCATGATGGTGATGATATAATGGTGAACTTTCACAATCATTCATTCGAAGACTCTCCTCCTCTTCTTCTTCATAATCAAGTGGATCAGGTCGACCTCCTCCACGAGAGGTGGAGCGACCAGTACGAGATCTTGACCGATGAAGACGTTCCACATTAGATGGACTACGAGTTCTACTCCTCCTCCCCCTTTCTACTTCTGAATCATACTCTTGAGAAGAATGACGACCACTAGTACGAGATCGCTTACCTAAGTCGTCATACTCTTGATAATATCCATCTCTCATTCGTTCTTCATATCCATCGTCGTTGATAACAACACGAGAAGAAGCAGGAGCATCATACTCTCTTGTACGAGACCTCCCGCGTGTATTCGTCTTGTTATTGTCAACAGCTACACCACCACCACCTCGTTCCATCAATTTACGTTCCTTGCGACGTTCCCATCGTTGCAATGGTGTATTATCCTGTACTACTTCTTTCGTATCTTCATGACGACAACTAATGTTATACTGCTGGTTATTACTAATAGCTGTAGCAGTACTTGTGACATTATTAGCAGTAGCTCGGGATGGAGAATTGAATAACTGTTTAACATCAGCATATCGTTCTTTATAACTCTTTTTACTAATCATTGATAAGTTGTTATTATCATTTAACGAATTTGGTGTTGCATTATTATTATTGTATGGACTGATATTATTTCCAATACTATTAGTAACAACAACATTAGCAGTATTAGTATTTTGCAATGGCTCATTATCCAAGGGTGTACTAGTATTAGTATCATATGGAGTATTATTAGAAGGTGGTACCCATGTTGAATCAGCTAATTTACTTGAATATTGATTATTAAGATCGTTATTGTTATTGTTATTATTTGATTCCATGATATATTATAATATTATTATCTAACAGCGGATGAGTGTCAGCTCTATCCTTTGTTTCAAATCAAAATATTATTATATATATATCCGTCTACACGTTGTTTGTTGTAGTACACAATACACCCTTCTTTGTATGCTTGTCATAGAGAGATTGAGGATCATAGTCTGCATCCAATTTTTCAAATTTGCTTTGATTCACTCACAAAATAGTTATGGCTGTTTTTACAAAGATAGAACATGAGCATGGATACCGGTCTCTTGTTTTTTGGCGATAACGGCCAAACTGGGTTCCCATCTATTAAGCCCTCCAACTCGTTATTGACCTCTTATGCCTTAATAGATGAACAATCAGATATGATTATCATGTAATATCGTTATCGGTCATTAGTATATATCATAGTTGTAACGTACTAACATTTTCAGAACTAGAATGGCACTAGCCGCTACGATATATTCAAAAAATGAGTTCTTACCCTAACTTAACTTTTATGCATATCATATGTATTTGTAGGTGTAGAACGACGGTAGATCCATATTAAACGGTTGATATTCGTTTATAATATATCTATTATGTATTGAAACCGTTCATCCACTCAAATCTACGCAGTTCGGATCATATACCTCCTAATCATGTCATAATCGTATACCCCCCAGCAATTCCCAAACTCTATAATCGTACATATTGTATACCTCCACTACTCTGTACACCTTCTGGTGTTACTCAATCATGTTCAGTTATGATACATATATCATTCTCCTGCTGTAAATTGTTTGGTTTAGATCCAATGGCCACTATTCTGAGGCCAGAGGAGGATTTTCATCATTTTGCAATTGATGCTCAATCTAATATAATTGACCCTCCTTGTTTGTTTTGCTTGTGATACCACGTCTTACACTCGACAGCTCATACCAGTACTATTATAATTGATAATACAATCGTGTACTAGTCTCCAAGTGGTAGGATCGTCCACTGGCCTACCTCATAAGATAGTTACTACCTCCGCTGCCAATCAGCCCCACTCTAATAACACGACGATCGTGCGCCTCAATAACGCCTCCAGAACATACAACACCGCATCTGAATGTTGATAATAGAATATATAGACGCCCAGGACTACGTGATGCAGTATCCCCAAAAAAACAGCCATACCATAGTATTAGTCACTGGTATCCCTTTCTTGTCTCTCTCGAGAACTCCTTCTACTTATAAACACCACACACACAAGCACGGGCTATGTATTGTACTTGCCTTAACCTCTTGCTTAGCTTGACTTAGCGTGGCTTCGTTCTAATCGTCGAAGGTTCTACATACTAAAGAGCTAAGATGATAAGCACATAGCAATAAGGTAGGATACTTATATATAGGTTTTAGTACTAAAGGGATCCATTTTTGGAGCAAGGATTTGGAGAGGAAGAACAACATACGATTCACTTTCAATACAATACCTCCTCTACCTCTTCTGACGCTTTCTACTAAGTGGGTTCCTACCCTTCTTCTCGGTGACAGTATTATCCCCTCTCCCGCTACTGGAATCATCATCGTCGTCATCATCATCTGATATCTCCTTATCCCAATCCTGTGTATAATATACAGCAGCATCCAAATTGTAGACATACCTCCTGATGAGATAGACAGAATAATATCATCCTAAAGATTTTCACAAGGAGAGAAAAAAGAGACAAAGACTTACCTTCAACTTAGAAGACATCATATAATCATCTTTCAATGCACTCCAACCAATTGATGTATCTTTCTTCGATTTATCATTTGCTCGTGTCTTGCCCTCATCACTAACCACATTACCACCGCCACTACCACCACCGCTACTACTACTAGCAGCAGTCGATGCAGACTTTTTAATCATATCCAAAAAGCCATGCTTACTATTCACTGCTCCATCATCTTCATCACCATTACCATTCTCATTCCTCTTCTTCTTCTTTGCCACAGCCAAGGCACCCCGACCTTCCTCACGTATGATACGTTTTTCTTCTTCCTTCGCAGCTGCCTCGGCAGTCACGGCTGACCGGTGTTTTGATATTGCATTGAATAATGCCACCACACCACGTGTGGCAATACGACGATTTGTACGTTCTGATTCAATTTCAGTTGCAATTGCTATTGCATTTGTATCATTCGTATACTCTTCCTCTTCCTCTTCTTCTTCCTCTGTAGTATTATTACTAGCATCTGAATTACTACGTTTGCGTTTCTTCTTCTTCCTCTTCCTTTTCTTTTGTTGTTGTTGTACTTTCCATAATTTTTCAGCAGACATACCAGCGGTGGGTGCCAATGGTAATCTCATAGCTGATAAATTAGTAGACTTGCGATGTTCACGTTTCTTTTTTAATGCATTTTCTTCTGTTTTAATCTTTTGTTGGAGGCGTTGTAGTGGGGTAGTTGTTTTAGATAGGATTATAGGTTTGTTAGTAGTAGATGATGACTTCTTTTTGGTACTTTGATCATTGTTGGAGTTGTCGTCATCATCGTCTACAGATGTAGTAGGAGGTTGAAACATCATTGATTGTCCACCAAGGATACGTGACATGGCGTTTGATAGACCTTGTGATGATTTTGCATCCCGTGATGTCTGCCGTTTATGCAGCATAATTTGTTCATCATTATCACTATCATCATCATATTGTTGTTCTCCAGCGTCATCTTTATAATCATTCTCGCTATCCACCTCGCTGTCACTACTACCGTCACCTTTTTCCTTATCATTATTACGCTTCATATCATCTATATTAATCTGCTTTGATGTGCCTTTCTTCATGCCTTCTTGATAGACATTGTCATAATCCTCTTCCTCAGAATCGTCTGAGCTCTCCCCCTCTTTATCATTTGAAGTAACCATTGTACCTTGCTGTTTCTCCTCTTCTTCCTCGCAATCACTACTACTACTATCATCTACATCATCACCATCCTCTTCTTCATCACTTGAGCCTGCAAATCTATCCATGTTTTTCATTTCTTCATCTATCATTCTCTTCTTTTCCTCCTTTGACGATTTTCCCCCATCACCGCCGCTGATACCCGTCTTCTTCTTTTTAACGTGATGGCGTACCATAGCTTTGAGTAGATTGGTTGTTTGTGATATGAAATAGGTATTGTCGACTTGCAAAGATCTGAGAGGAGAGATTATTTATTTGGTTGGTGAGGTTCGTTAGTGAGAGAGATGTAGAGGTATCCTTATTCATTTTTATGAGAGTTGAGGGTATCCTTCATTTTATGAGAGTATGATTTCCATCGGGCGGCAGTAACAAAGTACATAGGTCACCTACTTACAGTCATGAGGCGGCTTGCAACTAATACCAATAAATTGGTACAACAATATTTGTACTACTACCAACGAGTAGCATTCTCAACAAACAAGAATAATAGACTTTTTCCTGAAGAAATAAACATATTGTATGATTCCAAATGCAATATATGTAAACTAGAGATGGATATGCTAGCTCGGAGAGATGAAAGACTTCACGGTAGTAAGAGAAGGATAAAACTTACAGATATTGAATCCGATAATTTCAATCCAAATGACCCAGCTAATGGTGGAGTTAGTTATGCAAAAGGAATGAGTGCAATCAATGCAGTGTATTCAAACGGTCATGTAATAGAAGGACCAGAGGTTTTCCTACGAGCATATGAGGAAGTTAGATTGGGCTATTTATTCAGATTTACACAATGGCCAGTATTTAAACCTATAGTTCATTATGGATACACAATATTTGCAAAGTATAGAACAAATATAACTCGAGGTTCTAGTCTAGATAAATTGATACAAGTTTATGAAGAAAAGAGAGCTATTGATGAAACTGATTGCACAAGTTCGAGTTGTAGTACAAAAAGATGAATTCAAACAGCTCAAGAACCTAATATCCTTCTTAGCTTGGTATTCCTAAAGTAACATAACGTCGATAACTTGATAACACATTGAATCAATCAATCCATCTTCTTCGCAATAGCTTGAGCAGAATTGACTAAGCAGTTGCTTACTAATCCTACTGTTACAAATACTCCTCCGACAATACCAACCAAGGAGCTTAGGAAGACAAACCAATTTTCTCGTGATTCGATATGTGAAACTGCCAGTGGTGTAAAATCATATGTTATTAATAATCCAGGAAGTAATGTAGATCGTTGAGCTGCTAATGTTTCCGGTTGTACGATATGTCGTGATACTGAAGCTTGATATGTTTCCTGTGCTGAATGGAAGGTGCGTTTGTATGTCGTTGGGACTAATTTCACAGCAACATTTGCTAAAGCTACTCCACTGCCATTATCCATTACATGATGTGCCTTTTGCAATGGATTTTCACCAGCTAAAAATGAAAAAAAGATGTCGGATGAGATTGATTAGTTGCAAATATATATAAACCGTGATTCACGACAATAGACAACTCACGTGGAAACGGTGCACCGAATGTTACGTCATGTATATAATGTGTTACATTTGGTAACTTGCCATGAAATGGATCAGGATCTCTTGATGGGTCAACACCAAATGAAAGTAATGACGTTGCTCTTCGCCATGCATCAGGAGAAACTGATATACTCAACGTCCCTCCAACTCGTGGTACATGCAACGTTCCAACAAGAGTACATCCTCCCGCTCTCATACGATGTATACCCGATTCAGGACCATACCCACTAATAACTGCAGCTTTATACTCCGAAACTGTTGGTTTACGCTTTGTGAATGTAAATGGTGACTTGTGATAATGATCAAATTTACCACTACTTAATGAATTACCATCATGACTATAGTCCAATGCATTACATACCAAATGTGGAAATGTAACATGTACTCTCATGGGTATACGATGTCCTAATAAATCCTTGGGCCTAGCATTATTAAACAGTATGGATGGTACACTGTCAGCAAGATGCATGGAATGTCGAATATCAACTTGTAAATATACTATTATTTGTGAGAG
>Ga0214480_100315_pt1 | contig 24504 bp, 21 predicted proteins | sample M1_20Mar14CPVII9_3_FD_165042 | JGI IMG/M metagenome (GOLD analysis project Ga0214480, IMG submission 165042) | Marine eukaryotic communities from Monterey Bay, California, United States - M1_20Mar14CPVII9sort6BwellE17 | ecosystem: Environmental > Aquatic > Marine > Unclassified | place: USA... | reverse complement strand
CATATTTTTAATTGGTATAACTGCCTACATGCTACGAGGCATGGCAGGTGGGGGTATGCCAGGAGGAGGCGGTGCCGGTGGACGAGGTGGCATTGGTGGGATGTTCTCCATGGGTAAATCAACTGCCAAGTTAATTAAGAAGGAGGATATTAGTGTCACGTTCAAGGATGTTGCCGGTTGTATGGAAGCCAAAAAAGAGATTATGGAATTTGTCGATTTCTTACAGGATGCTACACAATTTACAAAGTTGGGTGCCAAGATACCCAAGGGTGCCTTATTGACTGGTCCACCGGGTACTGGTAAGACATTGTTGGCAAAGGCTGTGGCGGGTGAAGCCAATGTACCGTTTTATACTATATCAGGATCTGACTTTTTGGAAATGTTTGTCGGAGTTGGTCCATCTCGTGTACGTGACTTGTTTAAGGAGGCACGTGCCAATGCACCGTGTATTGTATTTATTGATGAGATTGATGCGGTGGGACGACAGCGTGGTCGCGGTGGTATGGGTGGTGGTAATGATGAAAGAGAGAATACCTTGAATCAATTATTAGTTGAGATGGATGGATTCTCAACATCAACAGGCGTGGTTGTCTTGGCTGGTACGAATAGGGTGGATATATTGGATAAGGCACTGACACGTCCTGGACGATTTGATCGTCAGATTACAGTTGACTTGCCTGATTTGAAGGGACGGAAGGAGGTGTTTCTGATTCACTTGAATGGTATTGCATTAGATGGTGAACCGGAGACTGTTGCCGGTCGATTGGCCGGGTTAACGCCTGGGTTTGCTGGTGCTGATATTGCCAATGTATGTAACGAAGCTGCCATCGTTGCTGCACGACGCAAGGGTGATTCAGTAACCATGGAAGACTTTGAGAAGGCGACTGATCGTATCGTTGGTGGATTAGAGAGTAATAAGATCATGTCCGATGATGAGAAGAGTATTGTGGCACATCATGAGGCTGGACATGCCGTGGCTGGTTGGTTCTTGGAACATGCCGATCCACTAATGAAGGTTACCATTATTCCTCGTAGTAATGGTGCATTGGGATATGCACAGTATTTGCCCAAGGAGGTCTTCCTTCGAACAGAGGATCAAATTATGCACATTGTTAAGATGGCCCTAGCCGGTAGGGCAGCTGAGGAAGTCTTCTTTGGTCGAGTTACCACTGGTGCATCTGATGATTTACGGCGTGTTACTCAGTTGGTTTACAGTACAATCCAAGTCTACGGAATGAATAGTCGTGTTGGACAGCTTGCCTTTCCCAAGGATCAGAATGAAATGCCGGGTGAACAGAAGCCATACTCTGATGCAACTGCCGAGGCTATGGATGAAGAAGCTCGATCAATTGTCGAGGAGGCATATAGACAAACTGTCGAGTTGATCACTGATAAGAAGGCTGAGGTTGAAGCGTTGGCAAAGCTCTTGTTAGAGAAGGAAACGATTACTAATGATGATGTCGTAGATGCTATTGGTGAACGACCGTTCAAGGGACACTCAGTGTATGATGAGTTTGTCACACAGAGAAATACAAACAAGGCCGAGAAGGAAGCAAAGGAAGAACAAGAAGAAGAGGAGGAAGTAAAGGAGGAGGAGAAGGATCAAGATGAGGGTGGACTACCCCCAGGTTTGATATTGTAAGTAAGTAGATGGGTAAGAATTGCACTGGACATATAAACTAGTACTGTTGATAATAGAATGATGGACTTTGTACAAGTTGAGAGAGATAGAGTGTGTGAAAGCGTACTCCCTTTTCCGTACATGTACTGACTTAGTACAAAGACAAAGATGACGATCGAGAGTGTTGTCAAAAAGTCAAGATGGTGTGGAGTTATGGTTGTTGAAGTTGGCACATACTGCTTTGGCTATGGAATAGAAGTCGGAGACAGTATGAGGGGTGGTGGTGGTGGCGGAGATAGTTGTGGTAAAAGCTATCGTCGTAATTATGTTGCCGAGCGTCGGATTCGATCTTCATCAATAAATTCACAAGATGGTGCATCATCAGAAGAACTAAAGCATCAGTATAATAAACATACCTCCTCTACTTCTTTTGCTGCGGCTATATCTCCACATCCATATAACAGGATGAAGAATAAACGCAAGAATACATCTGCTACACCCTTACTAGGGCAGGGCTTACATGTTGATAAGAAGAACAAACTAACCTTGTTTATGAGCAATTTAAAGCTTCCATTCAATAAATCTAATAATCGTATTAGTACTGGCGGCGGTAATTGCAATAATAATACCAAAAAGAAGAGAAGTTTCAAGCGTAGTTTATCAAATGCATCAGTAACATTAAAGAAGGCATCATCATCACCAAACCGTACAGAGAAGAAGAATGTTGTTGTAGAGAAGAAGCATGTGATCGAGACACCCATTACAAGAAAGACAAGTTATGAACAGTTAGCTAAGGCACGTGCACCGCTGAACCATCCTCCCAATACTGTTATTGAATCTGACAATAACCGTAGCAATACATTAGATGTTAGTGATTACAGTGCACAAAGTATCAGATTTGCAGTTGATTTTAATGTTGCAAGTCAAATTGATAAATGCACAAGATTAACTCCATTGTCATTTGATGGAAGTGCCGACATGAACATTACTAATCACTTTCGAAGTTTGGATGCTACTGGTGAGCGGCGCCAAGATACTGCACGCTCATCTACTTCACCATATTACACAGATGGGTTTTCATTGCAAAGGTGTTTAACTCCAGCAAGTTATACTCCGAGTTTCCAATCATTGGATGAAAATATGATGATTAAAGATGAAGTTGCATTGTCTGATAGATCGGGATCGTTTGTACCAATACCAATGATCCTTGAACAGCCTCTGCTACTTGAGGAGCCTCTACATTCTGAAGACAAAGGTGATTGCAGTAGCAGTAGTTTGCATTATTCTACTAGTGATGTAAGTCTTCCATCCCTCGTGGCAGAAGAGAGTAATGATATTATCATGACGTCTCAAGAATCAGGGCCTACCACTAATAAAGATGGAGCTGCTGATTCTACCATTGCATGGGGATTCTTGTCAGCCATCTTAGGTTCGCCCGCTCCTAAATCTCTTCTTGATAACAAGAAGCAGAAGAAGAGAGTGCCTGTTAACCTATGGCAAGATGGCGGAGATGCCGAAGAAGAACTTGAAAACGCCATGATGTCCTCAGTAGACGTACCGGACGACGATGTAATGCCTCGTGTTGACAGTCATGATAGTTTGCCATCCTTGTCAGGGCATGATGATGTCTCTGACAGCAACCAAATACCAAATATGAACGATGAGAGTCTCGTCCCTCAAGTCCAAATCGATACACCAAGTACATCAGACGCAGCGGACTCCACACTTGCATGGACTGTGTTTAGCGCTATACTCAGTTCTCCGGCACCAAAGGCTCTTCTTGATAACAAGAAGCGAGTGCCTGTCAACCTGTGGCAAGACGATTGCAGAGGACACAAGGGAGACGATCTGGATGATATAATATCATTGCCTCAAGACCACAATGATTTCGTTGATGAGTGTGAATCTCTCGATGAATGTACTGAACAAGATCTCGTGGATGCCCCAGATAACTGCAGTATTCCATCGGTATCTTGGGAAGCTGATGAGGACGAAGACACCATTCCTAATATTGATAATGTCACGGAGGTATCAACGCCTTCCCTGGCTACACCTACAAAATCAAAAGAAGCAGCCGATTCAACTCTTGCATGGACTTTGCTCGGTGCTGTATTGGGAGCTCCTGCTCCATGTATCACAAAGAAGAAAACAAAGAAGGAACACGTCAACCTGTGGAAGGACGATGGCGAAGAGTCGTCTGGTATTCTTCCCGATATATACGAACAAGAATATGAAGTCCCGATTCTTAATCTGGACGACGCTCTAGAAGACATTGTGGATGGTACAGATAACTGCAGCCTTCCATCTATATCTTCTAGAACACAAATGAACGAATATATCATCCCAAATATTGATGAGATTATCTCGGAAGTACCCTTTTCTTTATCTGAACAAGTATCATCAAAAGATGCAGCAGACTCTACGCTGGCTTGGACTGTTCTAAGTGCTATTCTTGGCTCTCCTGCTCCAAAGTCTCTTCTTGATAACAAGAAGAGAGCCAGGAAGGTGTGTGTAACCTTATGGGAAGACGATAGAGAGGATGATCAGCTTCCAAATATTGATAATGATGAGGATGATTTAGTGGATGAGTTATTGTCCAAGTTCCAAGCCCTCAATCTTTCAGAAGACGTTGTGGATGCCACAGATAACTTCAGTATTCCTTCAGTGTCGTCTGAAGTCCAGATTGATGATGAAGAAGAAGAGGAAGAAGATACCATTCCGAATGTTGAGGATGCTGACGATGTCGAGGATGTATCCTTTTCTCCTCTTAGTACCCCAACAAAATCAAAAGATGCAGCCGACTCGACTCTCGCTTGGGCGATTCTTAGCGCTGTATTGGGATCGCCTGCCCCGTCCTCTGTCATAAAGAAGAAAACAAAGAAGGAACACGACAATCTATGGCAGGGTGATGACGACGAGTCGGATGTTCTTCCAGATATGGAGGAGCAGCAACATAATGAAGAAACTTCATCACCTAAATCAGTTGTCGGGAAACTCTCGCAACCAGATGCTGTTGCTAGGAATCTCTTTGATGACTTTGACGGTGCTCGGAGTGACACAATGAACACAAATACTAAGTCGCCTACATCCCCAGTAAGACGTGCTATCTTCACTACAAAAGAAAGAATGGCCGCTGCTAGGAATGCCACCATGCTTCTCTCTTCTACCTCTTTGCCAAACATAACATCCAACAAAGAAGAAGTTTTACCAAGTCGACGCTCTGCGTCTAATCCGAACTTATCATCCTCGAAGCGATCAATATTTTCGGACGAAGAGAAGTTGTATGCAGCAGGTAATTGCGCCTTCAACCGAAGAGATTCAACAACATGTGAAGAGAAGTCTTTGACCAGCCCCGAAGTTACACCAAGGCTAGACGAAGCAGACGAAGATGACGACGACTTCAGTATGCCATCCTTATCGAGTACGACTGACGATGATGATTCCTCATCACCTTTGACATATGATAATTGTCTTTTGTCACCATCAAGTAGCAAGGCAGAAAACGTTTTAGCGTGGAGTGCTCTTGGTATGTTGTTGGGTTCTCCAGCTCCTAAAGTGGCAAAACAGAAACGCAACAAGAAGGAAACAACACAAAATCTCTGGAATGATTCTAGTTCGGTTCAGGATTTAGTTGAAATTTGGGAAGGAAGATCTTCATGAGCTGTTTGATAACATTCAGTACCATGGAGATCACACTTCCCATGTACAATATTTACTATGTAAAATAAAGTATGTTATCGAAGTTCATTTGATGATTCCAAGCTGTTTTAGATTATCTAGAAAGAGTCTCAACTAGATGTCTTCTTTCCATCATCATCAAGATCACGAGCAGGAGGGACATTGAGCCCATCCAACTCTCCATGACAGTTTGTAAAGTAGTTTGGGTCTGGAAATCCATGTGTTCCACCTGAAGGGGCCGTCTTGTGATGAACAGAAGACCTGAAATATATGTTAGTATCAATGTAAGTACCAGGTTTGAGAACTTATTTGACGGCAGACAAGTGTTACAATTGAAAATACTCACCATGTAATTTGGTTTGTTTGCCCTGATGTTGCCGATGTTCCCACAGTAAAAGTTAATCCGTGCATAAAAGCAAACTTGAGCCGTTTGAGAAGTTCTCTGCCGTCGTTATTCATTGGGAGATAGGCACTGACAAATTTGCTCGAGTGACGTGTATTTGGATTATCATGATAACTCATCTGCGTTCCAGACGGCATGTTGTAAGTAATGGTAATTGAATCTTCATTGAAGCCCGAACAACGTATTGGACTGACAAATACTGTCATGGTTCCCGATGGGGATTTGCCTTGAGCCTCTCCGACCGAGATTCTGCAGACTGGACATTGCGGCTTTGACTTGAAAGCAAGCTCAAGACATTGCTTGTGAAAGACGTGTTTGCAGGGCAGAGCTGCACACTTGCGTCTCTTCTTCAACTTCTCCATACATATTACACAATCATCATCTAGATTGCAAGACATGGGTGGTGATGTTAGCGCATTGTCAGGTACACCTAAAGTCAAACTTGCTGGTGCAGTGTATTTCAAAGTTTGAGTTGTCATGGTGGGTGCAGTATAACTTCTTGCATTGGCCATTGATACAGCGGCAGAGCTTGTCTTCTTTCGTCTTTTTGATTGAGATCTTGCCCGAGGAAGTGGTACACCACTCATGCCATTTAGAGGAGGTAAATTATTGACTCCTGGCATTCCTGGTAAAGGCAGAGTCGCTCCAGTAACTCCTGGTACCAACCCCATTCGAGCTGCCAATGAAGCCGGAAGTGTAGGCGGTAGAGGTAAAGGAACCCTTTGGCCAGGCGCCGGAACCGTTGCATATCTACGCTGGACAGGTGGAACTATAAATTGAGCATCTTGTACATTGTTTGGCTGTACCCCCTTGTTGAAAAGCTTGTTAATAATCTCCTTCAGAGATTTTTCGATGAATTGAAGACACGCTTCTCCATCCTTATTGCTAATCAATGCTCTGTCAAATTTGATCATCGGCAAGCATTGTGATGAATGCCGAAGGACAATCTCATGGTAGCTATCAGAAGTAGGCCAACCGTCTTTATCAACTCCACTACCAGCTCCAGTCATCTTATCTCCGATGATTGTGTGAGCTTCAATGCCAGTTAGTTTACTAGGTGGGAGATAGCTTGCTGCTCGGACCGCTTTGCCCTGGAGTCTTGCAACAATAAGACCTGCTGGACCAAAGTTTGAAAAGTTTTTGCAGTTGTTTGCGGTATAAATACCATCACCAAATACTGCGCCTTTCGAGGCCGCTACAACGTTGCCTTGAGTGCGTTCCGCTTTTGTCATCAGTCCATATGTTCTAATATTATCCATATTCCTGTGATCAGTATAGTGATATCCTATATCTAAGGAGGCAAAATAAAGTTGAAGATGACAGGCGTGTGAGTGTTATATAAGCTACCGATATAGCAAGTAAAAAAGAGCATAACACACCAATGAATCCCGAAACACTATTCTCAATCATCTCTGTTTGTTTCTCAAGCATGTTCTTACAGAAAAATACCATATCATCAATGGTTACTGCTTCTATAGTTTCTTGACTACTACTTCCTCCAATAGCAGCAGCAGAAGCAGCAGCTCCTCTCATATATGCAGGATTCATATTATTGGAATGTATATGTTGATGCAGACCAACATTGTTGTCAATATATTTGTCCTTTGCTGTTTTCACAAGTGCTATAATCTGTTGCACTGCTAGGACACTTTTTCCATCAGTTGACTTTGCCATTGCTTTCTTTTCCTTTCTAGAATTAGCCTTTGTGCCAGCCTTATCCTCCTGTGCTTGTAATTGTTGTGCTAACTTCCTATCAGCTTCCTCAGCTCTTCTTCTCTTTCTACTCTTGGGTGATAACATACCATAAGAGCCGCTATTATCAAAGTTCTCTTCGTCTGAACTATCTAATAAAGACACACATGGATCATCACTATTTGTTGCCATTGCTGATTTCTTCTTTCCCTCACCACTATCTAACAAAGAAATAAATTCATCGTCGGTACTTGTATTCTTACTTTCTAGAATAGCGATATCATTAGCCGATATCTTTTTATCTTCATCATCAACTAACGATATACATTCAACGCCGACGTTTTTAGTTGATCTCTTACTGGCTGCTGTATCATCTCCTGATTTCTTTGCCGCAGGTTTTCTATCTAAATCATCATCATCGCTGTCAATAACAATAATATCATCCATGTTGGCACGTTGTCTTTTTTATACCTCTCAAAGATTTATTTTTGGGTGAAGATATTAATGTTGTTTAGTGCGCTATTATTCGATGTGACACCAAGTATTACTACATAAACATATACTACACAAGTGTTTAGTAAGGCGTCCTTTCCTCTCTAGAGACAAAAGCTAGTGCCACGGATAGTTTCCCAATAATTGGGAGTCTTTGATAATTAAATGGGAAATGATTGTTTGAGCACATGCTGTTCTGCTGTGCACAAAAGAGAGATATACTACATACAATGATAAGTAGATTACGATGTTTATATCTCACCTGCAATTATCCATTAGGTATCAATCTAACAATTTGATCATTAGATGTATATCATCACGGAGTAAACGTACTTTTCAATTAGATGTTTTACCTTTCAATTTATCTCCATCAGAGGCCTATGCAAAGTTTGAACGATGGGGAAATGAACAAGGTATAGGACCTCTATTATCAATAGGTTCTACCAAGTTGACTGCGGCATATACTCCATTTTGGTATTTCAACCTCAATGTGAGGTTTATAGAACCCAACACAAAGTGAGTGAATGTATGCTTTTCTTATGTCAAACATATGGTTTTTATGATATCTTTTTACTTTTTGTATCCAATCACTTTCTCATGTCAATGATCTAATATGAACTTATACCTTTTGTATTACATAACATGAATGCATAGCTCTTTAGCTACACCGCAACCATTTAGAACGGCATATCCTAATGCACCTAATGGAGTGATTCATCTACCTGGTTTATCGGCATATGCTGGATTCTCATACAGAAGGAGTTTAATTGACCCAATACATAACACTACACCAGTTTTTATGCAGAAAGATATTGTACCTTTCGGGCAATGGATGTTGGAACCACTCAAGTTTAACAATGAAGAGCTTGAGATATATCCAGATCCATGGAATGCTACCCGTGAACGATCCTACTCTGTCATCTATGATGAGTTGCAAACAATGGCCAATGAACAATATGAATCAACTGATACATCAATAATAGTCGAAAGTGAACGTCTATCTTCTAGGCGAATATATTTACCAACATATATAGTTGAATACAAGATACTGGGAATTACTTATACTGCGTGTATCTCAGGTTGTGACAAATCAATATCCGTCTCAGGAGTATCACACAAAACAATATTCTCTATTGGAAGTACAGTTGATAAAGCATATCAAGGAGCATCTTCCTTTCTATCATCATTACCACAAAGATTAGCACCAGCAGCTGGCGGTGCATTGCAGATGTTTGGTCTGAGACCTTTCATAGCTATAGCCCAAGTGGGCATGACAATTATATCCCGAATTGCAATGAAGTTTCACTTGGTAGCCCCTTTCGTCGGTGTATTTATGGCATATCGGAAGCTATTCAGACCATACATGGATGAGCGCAACGCCACAGCTGACTGGGAAAGACAAAGGGAGTATGAAGCTACAAAGGCTGAAGAATATCATCAAGACTCCTTTCGTGATACCGGTTCGGCCAAGAAATACTTTACTAGAAACCAAAAGCGAATACTTAGTACCTTGAGTGGAGAGGAAGGAAGACAACACGGCGAGGAAAGTAATGAATGGTACAATCAATGGGAGAAATGGGCAAAGCAGCAGTTTGAAGAAGCACAGAGGCAAGCATCTCGTGCTCAAGAAGAATGGATGAGGCAACAACAACAACAGCAGCAGTATGGACAAGGCAGAACATATCAGCAATATGAACAGTCTAGGCAATACAGACAACAGCAACAGAAGAAGCAGCAACAACAACAACAAAGTCAAAGACAATACAAGCAAACAAAGAAAGATGATGACTTCAAATGGGATTTTGACGAGAACGATCCATATAGTGTTCTTGGTATCAAGCGTAATGCAACAAAGGATGAAGTATCAAAAGCTTTCAGAAGAAACATGCTCAAGTATCATCCTGATGTTGTGGGCCAGAATGCCAGTGAAAAGGAGAAGAGGAAGGCGACCGAGAGAAGTAAGCTCATCTCAGATGCTTATAGAAAGATCAAAGCTAGCTTCAAGAAGTAAATTAAATTTCATGCTATACTATCTATGATGTAGCAAATTATTAATTGTCTACTCTGGGCTTCTTTGAAATGTTGCCTGGAGTGAAACAAACGTTATTTCCACCATCATCATCATCATCATCTATATCTATATCTATCTCTGCCGTATCCCCAGTCTCGCCTTTCTCTTTGTCATCCTCCTCCTCTTCATCTAGATCAATCTCATTATCATCGTTTGCTTTCTCCTTATCTCCTTCATCGTCCAGATCGATCTCATTTTCATCAGCTATGTTGCGACTAGGCATGTTGTTATTGTTGGAGTGAATCACTGCGGATGGAATCAATGGCTGTGATGGTCTTGCTGCTGCTGGAGGCGGCGGTGATTGTCGTTGAAAGAATTGTGGCTCAAACTGTTGCTGCATATTAGTAAATGGTACTGTTATGCGATGTTCTAAACAAAGAATATTCAACAGTTGATCTGTTTGAGGATTTCCCATCATGGGTGGCGGAGGGCCATAGGATCGATTGCCAGATGACGGGTCATGAGTAGGTGCAGTCACTGCAAAATTTTGTGGTATGACCAATGGATTTGTTTCCGATTCATCATCAACTTCTCCTTCAAATCTCTTCACAACCTCTTCTATTTCATCATTTGTTATTGGGTCCGAGCTATCTTCAACTGTAACTACACCTCTTGTACGCTGAGTCCATCCTTGAGTTCGTTGTAACATTGCCAACCAACTGGCATCATATTCAAGCCATGTATTATTAGAAGTCAATTCTATTCCATTACTCACAGGTCTAGAAGATGATGGTTCCAAGTGGGTTATTTGTATATGCCTTCGTTTTGGCAAGCACTTGTCGAGGGATAGAAATCTTGTCATCTGATCAGTCAATGTCTCTATCTTGGAACTGTTAGGGCATATACCATCATTTGATTCCATGCCAACAAATTCTGTAGTGTTGCTGTTTGAAGGCTCTGTTGCATCTTCTTCTGATTTCTCTTCCTTGTCAGGTTCGGTAGACTCCTCTGTTTTCCCTTCCCCATCAACTGTTGCTTCTTGTTTTGCTTCATCTTCTAAACTCTTTTTATCGTAACTATCATCATTGTGTCGTACTAATGCCTCAAACTTGACATGTAAATGAGCAGCAAACCAATACTTTGGTTTTAATGTGTTCAATAATACTTCATTTGCAGGACTACCCAATTCATTATCTTCAATTTCTTGTTTAAAGTATGGTTTCTTCCGTAGCAGTTGTGGCAAGTTACCATGATAAGCTATACCTCTTGGCCAATCATGTGAGATCATTATGTCAATATCAGCAGAAGAAGAAGATGGTATTGCTGTCGTTGTTGTTGTAGCCAAACCCTGTAATCGTTTCACATCAACCTCACGGGAATGATACACACTACGCAATCCTCCCTGATCATACGGTGGAACTTCAAATCTACCAAGTTTATAATGTCTTGAGTTATAAATGCCCGACAAGCCCGCAATTCGTATACTTGATATAGTATTAGTAGATACATTTCGTTTACATACATTTACAACACCGGCAGCACCCAAATAGTATATATTCGGTGCTACCCATCCACCATAATGCAATTCCTGCAAGTAGTTGGACGACTCATGATTGCCACCAATCATTATTGTTAATATCGGTGCTACCTTTTGACCAGAGTAATAGGCATGAAAGTCACCCATTGTTTTATACTTTGGTGGGACATTTAATGAATGGAAATCGTTTGTATTTCGTAATGTTTGTACATCACCACAGCAGAGTAGTACATCTATATTTTTGGATATTGGTACATTGTTATTATTAGTTGATGTCAGTTTTTGTGATCGATATGCATTAAGTGCTTCATAAATAGAGTCGAGTTCTCCATGACTACAACCCTGAACTGCAACTGTAAATGAAGAAGGGGTCGGAGTACCCGATGAACCTATATTATGTGCAGCTTGAGTAGGATTTTCTCGATTATTATTGTGTTGTCTACCCCTACCACCACCTCTTCCAAAATTGTTATTGTTATATCGTCCTCCGCCACTCTGCCGACCTCTCCCTCTACCAAAGTACCGTCTACCACCTCCTCTATTCATATTAATTATTAATGATTGAGCTACTCGTTGTTGATATATCAATATTGCAGTAGTAAACATCAAATCCGCATATCGTACAAAAACACAGTCTCATAAAAATTATTAGGGTCTGAAGGATACCACAAAGGATACCTTATAGCAAAGTTGTACCTTGCTTGATCCTCTTGTCTTGCTCACTGATCTCCACAGTTGTAATATTGGCGCGTGATAATCTCAAACAACAGTATTTACCTCAGATTCGTCTCATGATAAGAGTAGGAGAAGAATGCAGAGTAACAAAGTATCATAATAGATAAGGGATGGTATCTTCATGATGAGTTGATCACATCTGCATCTGTTGAGTAGTACAAACGCCCAACTTACTACAAACCGTCTACACTAAGAGTATTTGTTTGATACATAGAATAATAGAGATGTAAGGCAGCATCCCACAGCATCTCATCGCCTGCTCAAAATAATGTAGGCAGTTGTTGTACAAATCACTCCCAACAGATTATTCTATCTCTTCCTTAGACGCAATCAAAAGCAATTTGCTTTTGCAAATTGCAAAGCAAGCAAGACGATAGAGGAGCCCGCAGAAGAACGATTGACTAATACTTATAACGGGTTTGGAGAATAAGATAATAGAATGCTAGATATATGTATATGCTCCCGTGTATCCTTGAGAGCATAGGATATGTGTAGTCTTTGAGAAAAAGAGATCATTGCAACAAAACAAAAAAAATAATGAAGATGAAGGGACAACTTACATTCATTTGCTTGGTTTGGTGTATAATATTATCAACAGTAAATTATTCGCCAGTAAATGGACGGTCATTATCACAAGCACAAGCCGATGGGATTTGCCATACAGACCTACTAACAGCCACACCCGATACCAATATAAGCGACGTAACAAACATTGCATTGGGATTATTCTTTTCCATTGAGAATACAAACACTGCACAAACTGCTGATATATCAGCATTTAGTGTTTACTTAGATACTACATTAGACAGCTTTAATTTTACAATTAGTACATTAGATAGAGAGTATACAACAATTGGAGCGGGTAGTATGGGTGCTGATAGTTGGGTTGAAATTGCAAATGGTGTAGATGTTTCACTTGATACTGATTTTTCATTAGATGAGGATGGTAGAAGTCTTATACCATTTGCTAGTTTTGGTGGTAGTGTGGAGAGTGTTAGTATACCACCATCTGGTATTAAATCTTTTTATATGAAGTTTAGTGTTTCTGTGATGGCAGTTGATGACGATACTACTATACCTGGGGGAGACAATGATATAGATAGTAGCAGCTCTGTTGGTTTGATGACTCATGTGGGTAGAAAGGTAAATAAGTTTCTTGTTGTTATACATTCTTTTTTATTAATGACTACCCCCTCACCCCTATTCTTTCTAATTCTATCCCCTTCATTCATTTTGAATCCTCTTCATTAGGATATCTTCTCAGGAATAGGGATTATACCGAAGGACAATACAGAACTTGACTTCTTCTTTACCCCAAGCCGCTTTGTAGGCAAAGTTTGGTCAAGGTTAGAGACATGTGCACCAAGCGCATCCCCAACGCCTGCGCCCTCATATGCCCCATCAGATAGTCCTAGTACAATGCCCTCAGAGCCTCCTACTCCGGCACCTACGATATCTCCATCGCCGCCACCAACAAAGCTAAATTCAATCAAGGTATCCGATAATAAACTTGTCATAAACTTTGGCCGTTCTCGACGACAATTGTCTAATTATCGGTCACTTCAAGAGTGTCTTACTCAAGCTGAGAGAAATCTCGTTCAAGTTCAGCTTCAGCAACAAGCTGATAATACATACGCAGATGTTGGACTAGAGGTTTCATATAATAGCATCATAATCAAATCAATTGAAGCAAATAGTGATTGCTCCAAGATCACATTCTTCTATGATCAAGAAATTGTATACAATACGGTGGCAGGCGATGAAACTACGATATCTGAAATCATTCAAATGCCAATGGATACGACTGCAAAACAACAGGCATACATCAATAATTTAACTGAGAATGCCAGTCCTGGTAGCAAGCTCAAGACAGAAATGTATACCGAGGTGATTAAGGTTACTGAGCAGGGCTTGTCAACAAGGATGCCTACATCTTCACCCAGTGTATCTACAGCACCAACAGAGAGTCCGTCGGAATCACCATCTGAGTGAGTTTTGTTGTATATGTTCATACATTTCTGTTATTTATATTTACACACATATCTCACACTTTTATTCTTTCGTATATTCTTAGCTCACCAACACAGAGGCCTTCCATTAGTCTGAGACCAACTGTGTCATCAGCCCCAAGTTGGTCACCAACCGCTGCGCCGTCAATATCTATAAAGCCCACAATATCCGTCAGCCCGACGACGCAGCCTTCCATGTCTCCGACTATCAGCACAGCTCCTACACAAGGGCCAAGCGGAATACCTTCTATGCAGCCGTCAATCTCACAAGCACCAACAGAATCTCCAAGTAATGTTCCCTCTTTATCCCCTTCAGAATCACCAAGTGATGTGCCAAGTAATAGACCGTCGACAACCCTAAGCTACATGACTGTGGAATATTCATTTGATATAAGTTATCCGCCCGGAGAGGATCATACCCAGATTAAACAAGACATTGAAGGCAATGTCACAGAGTCTCTTCAGTATATCTTGTCTGACACATCAGACATACTGTTTCCTCTAAGGCAAAATTATGGCTTAGCATTCTCCAAAGAGGAGGATGCTAATACTTTTGTGTATGAACAGGAAGATGCAGTTGGTAAGTGTTCTTCTTGTCCATTGCACATATGATTTTGTTGTCATAACTAACTTCCCTGACCATCCCATTTTCTTAGATTGTGTAAATGAAGGTCCCGAGGGCAATGTTTGCACACGATTTGTCATCCGTGTATACTTTCAACACGAACGTGGGATATCCGAAGGCTTGGTCACGGGCTGGTTACTTGAGGTTTCTGATCGCATTATGGGAACTCTTCAAGGCTCGTACACTGGGGATGAGAGTGTGCGAACGGTGCAAGTTATGATCCTTCAAGATGTCGAGTCTTACCCTGATGATCTTGATGCAGTTTGTGAGGTTGTGGAAGAGATTCTAGCCAACTCTACTGTTATTGAGTCCAGTGATTATATAATCCTTGCCGTTGAATGTCTTGGCTTTGAGTTTGTCTATGAGGTTCCCGGTTTATTTAAGAACCGACATCATCGTGGACTCCGTTCCTTACAAGAATTGAATGATGCTAGTGTTGAGTTCAGGGTAACGGGAGAGTACACACAAGCAAATCGAGTGGATGAAGAAGTAAAGGATGTTGAATTCGATACATTGCTAGAGGTGAGTTGAATGTGTGAAATTCTTACTTATTAAGAGTTACAATATCTAAACAATCTTCTATCTCACTGAACCTGTTCAACAACACAGGATTCAATCAATAAAGATGTGGGTAAAGAAATTGGCGATACATTAAAGGAAAGAGAAGTCGTGGCAATGAAAGGAAGTACTGAAGTGGAAAGTATCACCAAGATAACGACTGCGCCGACAAAAGCACCCATCGAACAGGGAAATCTTCCTTCGGTGTATATAACTGAATCTCAATCCAACTTTGCGTCAGGTTCAGCTGGTTTAGCGGTGATTATCACCTGCTCACTTGTTGTTGCGTTAGTTGGCGGTTTCTTGTTTTATAAAGGAATCCAAAGGTCAAAGATGGAGAAAGAAGATGACTTTTACTGGGAAGAAGATTCCTTTTCCAACTACACAGATGATGATGAGGCGAAAATGTATGCAAGTGGGCATAAAGGTATGCCTATTCAAGACGAGACTAGTTCAGGCACTCCAGAAGAAGAAGCAGCAGTGCTTCCAGACCATTATACAGGAGCCGAGACTAATATATTTGGTTCACAAGTTGGATCTAGAAACGCTGACGCCGACGATGACTGGTTGGATGAAAAGATGCAGATTCATGCAGACATGACGGCTAATGATCGGTCTAAATCTCTAAGAAAGCTGAACGACTTTGACAACAGACTTCAAAGAAAGTTGAATCAAAGGAGTGGCAGTCAAGGAGAAGATGCTGAAGAGACTCTAAATGAGTTTGATCAAAGGATGCAGAGAAAGTTGAACGGTGCACAACGAGGTAGAAGTCCTGCATCAAGATCGTCCTCATTTGAAGAGAAGTTGCAAAATAAACTATCAAGAAGTGACAATGAATTGAAGAGGAGGTCAAGCTCGGGATCTGGATCCTCATTTGAACAACGACTTCATAGGAAAATGAGCGAGGGTAGTTTAAGTGGTAGATCACCAAGCCCATCACAGCGAAATCTTTCATCTTCACCATCCTCACGGCAACTTGACAACTTCGAAGCTCGTATCGCAGCCAAAAGTAAGGGAGAAGATATGAGTAGATCGCGGTCACCATCACCAGGCTTGTCTTTTAATGAACGCATGAAGAACAAGCTGAATGAGGACAAACGAAGTGATAGTCGAAGTAGTAGTAGGCAAAGTAATAACTCACGGGCATCATTTGAGGATAGGTTGCGGGCGAAAATGAGTGAAGATAGTGCTAACAGAGGGCGTCCAAGTCGAGGTACACTTGCCTCATCATCGAGCGAATCATCAAGGCAATTGGATGATCTTGAGAAGCGTATCGCTGCAAAACAGAGAGAAAACAACAGCTCACGTGATTCATCACCAAAGTCCTCATCTTATGAGGACCGATTAAGGAACAAACTTGGCTCATCCGATTCATCTTCGTCTCGTCGTCTTGATACTTTTGAAGAAAAGATTGCTAGGTTCTAATAGTAGATCTCGACCAGATGATTTGACTTCTTCGAGATCATCACCATCAACTAGACGTCTAAATAGTTTTGAGGAGAGAATTGCTGCAAAGAGTAGAGATTCATCACCCATGTCATATGAGGAGCGTCTTGAAAGGAAACTAAGTGAAAGTTCTCGAAGTACTTCTGCGCCTCGACCATCATTATCATCATCAACTCCATCCTCAAGGCGACTTGATAGTTTTGAGGAGAGAATTGCGGCAAAGAGTCGAGAAAATAATATACAGTCGGCATCTCGTGGTTCATCACCCAGTGGCACATCATATGAAGAACGATTAAACAAAAAGCTAAGTGAAGGAAGAAGCAGATCGGCCCCTAGGACGTCATTATCATCTTCCATGAATAGTATGGGGTCGTATGAAGCACGAATTGCCGCCAAAACTAAAGAAGGAAAGAGATCAACATCTCGAGATTCTTCGCCCAGCATGTCATCCTATTTGAGCCAAAGTACTACTGCAGCGCCAAGGCGTAGTAAACCATCATCGCGTCTTTCATCATCTATGACTAGTATGGATTCTTTTGAAGAAAGAATAGCTGCCAAGAGCAGAGAAGCAGATAAGAAATCAAGAATGAGTGCATCATCATCACCGTCATCTCGTGGTAGTTTTGAGGAACGTATAGCAAGAAAGAGTCGAGAGGGAACATCTTCGTCCATGTCAAGTAGACGAACCGCTCCTCTATCTTCATCCACTTCCAGTATGGACAGTTTTGAAGCAAGGATTGCGGCAAAGTCTAGCCAAGGAAGTACTGGCAGAAGCAAACCTCGCAGCCCTTCACCTTCCATGAGATCAAGTCAATTGGATTCGTTTGAAAGCAAAATACAAGCTAAATTGGACAGTCAAGAGAAAAAGAAGAGTAGATTTGATGACGCATTTGCCAAGGCTCAGGCTAGAAATACAATGAAGGATCTTAGTTCAGGTCCTGATAGAACACAACAACGATTAGAGAAGAATGCCAGGTCTCGTAGTACTTCTCCTGGTGTTCTAAAATCTACAGATTCCTCTCGATTGTTAGATAGCTTTGAGGCGCGGATTGCAGAAAAGAGTAGGCAGGGAAGTTCTCGTGGTAGTTCATCAAGTGTCTCAAAATCTGAGTTTGATGAGCGATTGCAAAGAAAGCTTGAAGGCAGTGGACAGGGTGTTAGCAGTAGCAGCAAGGCAAGTTCAAAACAATCGTTTGAGGCAAAACTTGAGGCGAAGTTAGCAATGAGTCAAAGGGGAAAAAAGTAATCTGTAACTAGTTTGTGTGTGTCTCACTTGTAAGATAAAGTTTGTATTATTATTTAGGTGATAGCATTAACATTTATCGCCACTCAGCTATAAACTGCTCGAAAGTATTACTACCCACATTGGTTATGGTTACATCAAGTGTAGGTGTGCACCATGCTTCATTTCCAAGGACAGTAGAATTTTCATAAGTGATTGAGTGAGGCAACGTGCCACCAATAGTTGTCTTAATCTTTGAGCCTTTCAATACTATAGACAAGTAGAAGAAGGGGTAGCTTACAGTAACTGTTTGTCCTGGTTCTAATGATAGCTTGTAGACTCGACATCTGTCACGCTCCTTAATCATTGTGTGATGCTCGGCAATGAGAGGAAGAGGTGATGTAACCGGAGGAGATTTAAGAACCTCCGCGTCAATGCAATACAACTCCTTCTCACTCTTGTTGGTTATCTTGTGAACCAGAGGTTTATCGGATCTTAGATTGATCAAAAGAAAGGAAATCATTAGTATAATTGAGTAACTGTCATATACATACAGGAAACACTCACTTGTGTGTACCATATCTCACTTCACCAAATTCGCAGCAATCACACATTGGGTCTGATCCCTTTACATGATTTACAATATCAACTCCTCCCTCAACTAGGAAGAAATACAAGCTATCCTCGGCATGACGATGTGCAAACGTTGTATCTCCTGGCGGAAATTTCACCTTAAGAACTCTTGTGAACTCATTTGACAGTACTAAATGATGTCTCTCTTCATCTCCAACTTCCAATATCTCTTCACTAGTTCCATCAGGTAATACCCAGAGTTCTCCAACATTATCACCTTCTTTTGCAACCATGGTGGTGCTACCTTGACTACTACTTACAGACACACCAGCCAAAGTTTCATAAACTTTTACAACACTAGAATCATCCTCTCTTCCTAAGCCTAAACTCGCACCACATATGAATTGTTGTAGAGCTGCTGATGCTAGAGGAGTCGGACAATTTAGTCGCTTTGATTCTGAGTACACTATATCCATATCCTTTATGAATATATTCAGAGCAGACATAACTTTATCTGGCGTATCAATCATCCGTCGTCCTCTGTCGCTAAACATCCAAGAATTACCGGCTGCACCTTTTACAATATCATACATTTGATTAACATCTAATCCTGCTTTAGCGGCTAGTGCCAAAGCTTCAGCAGCTACTACAATATGAACTCCAGCCAATAATTGATGAACCATCTTAACAGTGGAACCCATCCCTACTCCTCCTTCAATTATATGTATATCCTCCTTTTTGCCCATAGCTTGCAATAATGGATCTACATAGTTCAAAGCCTTGTCTTCTCCTGATGCCATTATTGTTATCTCTCCGTTATTTGCACGTACTGCGCCACCACTTATTGGACAGTCACAGAATTGTATATTCCTTGATGAAAACTTATCTGCGGCCATTTTACTAAACACTGCTGATACTGTTGATGATACGATGACACATGATCCTTCACTTAGTTTGGATAGTAGATTAACATTATTGTTGCCACCAAAGCATACTGATGTACACTGTGCCTCATTTACCAATACAATTAATACTACATTAGTAGTTTCATTAACAAAGTTATCTGGTTTGATTTGTTTGTTAATGTAGTTCAAGAAGGTAACGATATATTAGATATGTGACGTAAAGTACTATATAATATAAAACGTACCTAGTTTTAATTCAGAGGGTAATGTAGGAGTTGCCTTCCCTACAGCTTTGGCATCATTATAAAATGAAGTTACAATATCGGATGATAAATCATATCCAGATACCTCATCTACAGCTGGAGATTTAAGAAGACTACGGGCCATACCCCCTCCCATTGCACCTAATCCAATCACAGCTACCTTCATTGTTATATGTTGAAGAATATATGATGCTATTGATGACTTATGGATGTTATATGTTGAAGAAAATATACCAGTATAATTATATGATCAATCAAGTAGTGCCGCACTAGTGGAGCGCTCTGAGGCACTGAGCTAAGGGGTCAAGCACTAATAATATAATCCAAAGGTGATAGAATAATAATTATGCTGTGGATGACGATTGATTAAAAAAAGTTATCGCAGATTTGGGTGTAAATTACTAGTGTTATGTTCCATAGGAACTTTTTATGAGAGTGTAAAAAAGATACGGTATTTTTGATTGAATAAGAAAACGAGTGGCAACACCTACGAAATGCCTAGTTAGCTCAGTCGGTAGAGCGCACGACTCTTAATCGTGTGGTCGTGGGTTCAATCCCCACACTGGGTGATCTCTTTTGTTTGGTCATGCAATCCTTTTGCTTTTGATGCATTTAGATATTAGTGATTGCGATGTATTTGTGACTCACTAAAATTTTCTTCTAGAGAGTATCCTATGACTGTGGATAGTCTTCTACAGAGCTCTCCCTTTCTTCTTCCTGTCCATGTCATGTTTATTTTATCTTTGCAATCTGCAATATAAATTGTAGAAACATCCATTCATATAGGGCGTCATTGAGTCTACATCCTCCTAATGCAAGACGGAGGGGAATCATCACATACAAATTCACCAGTACCCACTGTCACAAATCCATCACAAGTTGAAAGCTGTGAAAAATTTGAACTTTATTGTATTGGCATAATGATGTGCTCATTCTTCTTGATATCCTATATTTATTGAACCATTTAAACTTGTGTGTACAGTCAAGGCAAGTGTTGAGCTCATTTTATAAGTTTCCCGGCCGGTATCTTTCATTTGCAAAAATGACATAAAGACATAAAGAGTTAAATGTATATCATTGATATCGTAAGCACCAGTATGCAATGGTTACCGCCTACTGCTGAGTATATGCACATGATTCTAATTATATAATGAATAATGATATAGAAACACCACTGCTTCAAGCAGCTGATGATACTGACAACGGTGATGAAGAAAGTTCTTCCTTATCAACTCGGGCAGCAACGACATTAAGCAATACCTACTCGTTACATCATCCTGATGTAGAATTTGAATCTCACTTCACACTGCGCATACCAACATCAACTGTACATTTTCGTGGATCGACACTTCGTGTTATTGATACAGATCAAGATCAAATTATATTGCAAGAAACTACACACAATAACAACAATTCTAATAGTATAGGTGATAATGATTATGATAACAAACATACGAACAAGGTAGTTGTTAAACGTTTATCACCAACATCTTACTCAAATCGATTCCTACGTATAGGATATACATTGATAACTATCCTACTATTAGGATTTTTATTTGTTTTCATTGCAAGTTTTGTTATTTCTATTCATTGCTCTGCCTGTTGACGGTGGGTACACTAGTATTGGATCATTAGATACGGTTGGTATTGTCAGTACACTATTAAGTTTTCCCATTATGTTACATGGTCTTTCTTCTTTAATGGGTAAGTAGAGAGAAAATACATAGTATTTAAGATTTGTGTGCATATGATGTGCATTTTCTGAAACAGTCCCTCTCTTACTTATTATTATAGCAATGGGGTCAGCGTTTGTAGTAGACACATATAACGGCGCTGCACTTTTCAGATCTACTCTACTTGAGATATACTACATGTGTGTTTTCATAATCGTACCCATGTTGACATTTGCCTTTGCTTTAATGACGGGCAACGAAGAACCATGGCGTTTAACTGCCGCATCATGGGCAATTTGTATAGCCGTTACATTTACAATTTGGGGGTGTGCTGTTACTTACAAACAAGCACTGGCATGTTTTTGGTTAGTTGAACGGTATTACTTGAATCAGAATAACAATGAAGTTGATGACGATGAGTCTACAGTAGATACATCCAATGTACTACAGCAAAGAAAGACGACAAGTAAACAAGATGAAGAGGCCCATCTCATGAGTTCAGAGTTGAAATATCTATTAAAGATTGCTCATACAACAATCCTATTTACACAAACAGCTCGATATTCAGGTACACAAGATCAACGTTATAATTATCATACAAAGGAAGGGAAAGATCTAGCTTCGAGTCGTCTAAATGTACAAGCACCATTGGAGATTAGTAGAGGGATATATAGTCGAATTACTTCCTTATTAGTGCGTACTAAATTATTCAAAGATATCGAACCTAAACGATGTTTCACTTCTGATGAGGTTCGAGATATTGTTCCTTATATGACCCGGAATAACTGGTCAATGCAGAAAATGTGGTGTTCTGGAGATAATCGGCATCAAGTAGTCGTTGCTAGCGGCCCCTCAGCTCTGACTCGAGAGCAAGTCAAGATGTCAGCAATATGCACCCTGACCAGTAGTATCGTTGTAATCCTTCTTATCTGTGGTTTTCTTGTTTGGTTAGGAATGGGAGTAGCAATCTATATCATCGTTGCAATGTTGGGGCTATTATGCTGTGCTGTGCCGATCATTAAAAATGGACTCGACACAGTCAAGATGTATGAAAGTATTGTTGAGACTTCAGATAATAGTAATGAAGAAGATGATGGGGCCAATTTACTTTCTGTTTGGGAGACATATCGTATCACCAATCCATCAACTTGGTATGTCTATACAAGAATCTTCATTGAAATTGTATTTTTCTTTCTCTGGCCATTCATTTCATTATTGGAGAAGAAGAACTATCCTATAGCAATCCTCTTCCTCCTATTATCAAAGTTCACATTCATTTGGCGGTACTTCTCTGCACTGGATGTTTTGTCTACACTGGGCTCTATCACAGATGTGAGAGACAAAACGGTGACACATCGGCAACAATATCGGTTAAGTGAGGTTATTAGTCGAGTGATTGATAAGACATCAAGAAAGTTTTGGACTTGGATATTCATCGTCTTCTTCATTGTCATGTTAGTGCTGACAGTGTCAGCAAACAACAACGCTGACACAATAGACCCTGACCAGCGTTATGATTATAACACTACAGGGGTAGAGAGGCCGCCTATTCTTCTAGTTGATGATTTCTACTACGTTGGTGTTGACAACACGTTATCATATCCCACTTGCAAGCTAACAAAGGGTTTCGAGTTTGAGCCTGGAGACAAAGCAACGAGTTTAAGCGACTATTCCTTCCTTTCAGCTCTTGCATATGAGAAGGTTAGTGTTGTGAATTATACCATGACTGAGTGGTTTGGCCCAGATACAATCATTGACGAGGAAGATTTCGTTGCTCAATATAGGGAGGAGTCGGGAACTGATATGAGCCCTGTTTATTTCAAGTTGTTTAGTTTTCCGTCATATCCTGGGTATGCCGTAATGAGTATTCGGGGAAGGTGAGTGAATAATGTAAGTAGTGTGCTTTGTATTAACTTATATCTTACAAGATGATCAATAGTGAGACGAGTATGGACTGGATATCAAACATGCAGCTGTGGTCTGCTGCCGGACTTGCTCAACTTGTTAAGTGGATAACACCCTTTGGCTGGGTCTTCGACCCGATCATTCCTGATTTGATTAATATTGTTAGCAAAATCACCACTAGATCTATCAATGAAGTCTCGTACTACAAAACAACTACAAGGTTTGTGAATGATGTGATGAATGGTTATGGGGAAGATTCCGGGAAAGACTTTTCTGATATGCATATCACTGGAGCCAGTTTGGGTGGTGGTCTTGCGATCATTACTGCTGGTCAAACTGATGCATATGCAGTCGCTATTTCGGGATTGGGTGCTACTTTATCCCGACTCTCATATGACCCTCCTATTGAAAAAGATAAGCTTGATGCACAGACCTTCAACTTTATCCCCGAAAGAGATTATATCGCGAGGATTGGAGGCAGAGCTCAACAATTCCAAAATGGTAATTGCATTGCACCCGTGAATGATCTATTTGGATGCCACAGTATGTGGAGAAGTGTGTGCGAGATCGACTATCGTTGTGGAAGCGGCAATCGACCTGTTGCATGCAGATGTGTACAGCAGTTTGGATATCCCGAGCCTCTTCAGAATGGTACAAGAACCTTTGCCGAGGCTTGTCGAGAAGCTAACCAAACTTGGTATGAGCTGTTCCCTCCAACATTATAAATATGAGGCGAACAGTATCTTATTGTCTTAGGAGATGTTCAGACTCATGCTATTTTAAGTAAGATGAGTTGTCTATAAGTATAGAGTTCCATCCTATCCTCAGAATCAAACTCTCAAGTTGTGCTCTCAATGCACTTCTTCGACATGTATATATGCCCTATGTTTGCAAGCTAACATCATGCTTACAAGTAGGACAGGATGCAACTTGTTTCAACCACTTATCAATACATTCACTATGAAAAGAATGTGCCATTGGTTGGCAGGATAATGTCTTCCTCGTATCTCCTGCATTATAATCTTCAAGACAAATGCCACAGGTACCAAGGTCGGATGTTTCGGCTTCAATTTCTATTGCTTTATTCAATGATATTAAGTCTTCATTGTCATTTGTTTCTTCCATATTCATATCACTACCATCTTCAATACTTTCA
>Ga0214480_100314_pt1 | contig 24504 bp, 20 predicted proteins | sample M1_20Mar14CPVII9_3_FD_165042 | JGI IMG/M metagenome (GOLD analysis project Ga0214480, IMG submission 165042) | Marine eukaryotic communities from Monterey Bay, California, United States - M1_20Mar14CPVII9sort6BwellE17 | ecosystem: Environmental > Aquatic > Marine > Unclassified | place: USA... | reverse complement strand
GAACAACTGTGGAAGGCATTCTGACGAATCATGATCCTCATGGTATTCTCCAGTACTTTGAATTTACTGGTAATGGAATTGCATCTTTACATACCGACTCTGATATCATCCATACCCTCCCTCGGAATAGTCACTGGACGATCGAACTTTTCCATTGCTCTAATAATGAGGTTTGTCAAGTGTCGAGTCATTGCCTTCACTCCATCATTATTAGGTGTGACTACTAAGCACATTTGACTGTTGATGTTGTTTTCCACACGTATATCATGATCCCCTTTGTTGTACTCGAGCGCAGATGGAAGTGTCCAACCTTCAGGTAGATCAGTGTCAGTAAGAGAGTCAACCTTTGCAATGAATCTCTCGGTTGCCTTGATAAATGAAGTCAATGGCATTGAGCCAGTAATCTGATCACATACTCCAGCATCTACTTCTACTTGCAACTCAACCTTGTACATAAGTGCAAGCTTGCGGAGTTGAGGGACATCATAGTCGGTATGTAAAGATGCAATTCCATTACCAGTAAATTCAAAGTACTGGAGAATACCATGAGGATCATGATTCGTCAGAATGCCTTCCACAGTTGTTCTGCTGATATAGTATCCAAAGTAACTACTCATATGCTCAAATGTGACATCCTCTGGTGTTGATACTTGGTCTGTAAACCGGTCCTGGATGTATATGAAGGCTTCTTCTGTATTGTCTTCATACACAGACAATACAGCGGCATTCTGTCCTCGACTAGCGAAGTAGGACTTCATGTGTTCAAATGTGATATCATTGATTGACTCAACCTCACCAGGAAACTTATCTATACAGTAAGTAAGACAACCTTGTTGATCAGCATCAAATGCAGCTTGAACGGCGGCGTTGTACCCTTGACTACCAAAGAAGGACTTCATATGCTCAAATGTGATGTCTTCCCGTGTTGATACTTGATTTGGAAATCGGTCCTTGATATATGTGAAGGCTTCTTCTTTGTTGTCTTTGTATACTTTCAAGACAGCAGCATTGTATCCTCGGCTACTGAAGAAGGACTTTTGATATTCGTATAATGTGGTATCATCAACATTTACACTCTCAGAAGCCACATCAATCTGATATCTATCAAGACAGAATGCCCGATATTCACTAGGATTGTCAATACAGACCTTCTCGACAGCTGATTCGTATCCGTCAAAGCTTCCTTGATACAAATTGTAATGTGTTTCCGACTCTTCTCGAAGGATTTCCATAGCTTCTTCCTTGTCATGGCAACAGCCAGTATCTAAAAGCCACTGCACAAATAACTTTGCCTCAGTTCTCATTGCACCTGAAGTCAATCCACCTAAGATACACCCAGCACGATATCTGGCCTCAGCCGCTTTGTATAATGGAGAGCTAGTGTCTACAATGCCTGAACAATATGTGCACACAGCATTGGAATCACCTGAAATCAGTTGTTTCTGCTGAGTTCCCATGTAATTCATAGCCTCTATCTTCATTTCCATATTACTTCTAAACTTCTTCTTGTAGAATGAACATGGATGGTATCCGGCAACAAGCTTGGCACCAGTAGGGTCTGCTGTAATGAAATTGTCACGATTGTCTTTGTATGCCTTTTGTAACTTCTTCTCACTACCATGAACCTGCGGATTGATGAAAATGAAGTGGTTGATAAGGTGAGAATATAGCTATTCAGCATAATTACATAACGAGAATTTGCCTTACCCATTTTGCATGCATATCCATTGCTCCCTTGGAAGAAAAACAGACGACACACTCCTTCTCGATAACTTTTAGAACATTTGTATAACTCTCTCTAATGAGCTGAATGTTCTCTACTGAAAGAACATCAGAAAGATCCTTGTATGCAAAGTAACAAACACTTTCAAAGTCTACTTGAACGCTCTTCATGTGATTCTCAATACCAACCATCTCTATATAATGGCAAAGAAGAGTAAGTAATCAAAATTGATACAATGCATACTCATCATAAAATGAACCCACCTTTCTTGAAATCCCAGGTATCTGAAATAAGTGTTTTTCCGTCTTTATGCATAACAGTTGCACAATGCTGTGTACCTTTCAAAGCGCGAGCTGCTTGGATTGTATTGTAGTGAAGGTAGTCAGCACACAATACATCAGTAGTAGCATGATTACGCATTTTCCAAGGTAGCCGTGGATAAGTGAAGTAGAGTAGACCACCATCCTTGTACCTACAATGTTTCACGACTTCATGATGAGCCTTCACAGCATTATATATACGAACCAACTTTGGACAGTATCGCTCAGGATGAGTTTCAATGTCATGTGGGGCATCCATGAGAGTTACCACGTCTAAAAAGAGAGTATCGGAATGAGTAAGAGATGAATAAGTTAGTGATGATACATTCGAACACTTAATTTCACAAAACATACATACCTTGACGGCCTCTTGCATTGAGCTGTCCTTTTGTTGGTTCAACTTTCTCTTCCAAAGATTCTCTCAGTCCAGGTGCTAATTGCTTAGTATCAACATTCATCGACGATTGAGTCTCATCAGAGAGCTTATGAGAAGTACATTTCGACTGATCATCATCACTAAACACACAATCACTTGAGAGTTTGACTTCAGTCTTAGAGTCAAATGAAACCTTTGGCTTTATCGTCCGTTTTGATGATTCTTGGGTTGATGAAGAAACAGCATGACTTGTTGCGTGAGTGTTCATGTGTTGATCCTCATCGTCTGGATTTACTTTCAGTCGTTTAGATCTCCGCACCCCTCCACGACCAGGGAAATGAATGCTGATTGACGATTCATTAGTGACACCACTATCACCGAGAGTCCTATCATTGTCAAGAACTGTTCCGCCATGAACAAGAAAAGCTGATTCGGAATGTAACGTTCCAGGTGGGAGATAACCTGCTCGTTCCTCGATTGCCTCCATATACGACTCGGGTGTATCACGAAGATTGGTCGGGACATAAAGTGATTGAGTACCTAATCCACTGACAATAGTGTTCACTTCTTTAAGTAATGGTTAGAATAAAGAAGGGTTAAAAGAGGTTGTAGAAGAAATTAAGTACAAGGAAGCAATGTATACACTCGACTTGAGACTTACCAACCTGTTGTTCTTGTACTCCAATTCCAATCCAAGGATTCTCATACCGTACCTCGTTAAAAGCAACAGTTTGTTGAGCCAAGTCATGAACAAGATCGAGACACATCTGATTATGAACAACGACCTGCTGAGCAAAACCATATAACAAATCAACTTCTCTCTGTGCCATTTCAACTTCTACCTCTACCAACCCATCGACTAGCTCGTTGATTTCCGCTCTGTCCTGAGCATACAGGGGTTCGAGAGCAAGACGCATATTATCCTCATTGGCATGTTCTTCCCAGTTAGGGTGTATGTAATGAGGGCCATGATAATCTGTTAAAAGTGTGTAATAAAAGGGAGAGATATCAACGTGTTAGATCAATCAATCGGTATGTGATAAGGTGAGATGACATGAGGCTCAGAGTGAAGTAACTTACCATCATATTCGGCAAGTAGGGAAGCCTGTTGATCAACAAGCTCGTTCATTCGATCTCGCCATTCATTAGCAAGACGATTCGTTTCCCTATCAATCACCTCGGGATTTCCTACAGCTAATCCGTGTTGTAACTGGTCGGTAAGTCTATCCATCTGAGCTTGAAATTCACTATTCAATGGGGGTGGGCTGAAAGGAAGCGTAGATCTACGTCCACCGCCGCCGCCGCCACCTCCAGGACGACCTCCACCTAATCCACCATTGCCACCGATGACTCCAGTAATGAAACGACCAAAGTTGATCCAAATACTGATCATCTTTGGATACTTATCGCGGTCGAGGAAGAACTGGACTGTTTCATCAACATTGTTATGATGAAGAACTAGCTGTTCATTGATCTCAAACAAAGCAGGGATTGTTTCAATTTCATTTTGAACAATGGATATCACGAGTCTTCGTTGGACCTGGCATTGAGGTGATAAATCAACATAATGACCGAGAGCATCATCAATACTGCATTCAGCAGTATGTTGTGCCAATGCATTATTGATGTTTGTAGTATTGACAACTGAAAGTTGGTCCGATTGGGCATAGTTGACTGCAAAATCTTTGTTGATAGTAGGTTGCTGATACGAAGGTGAAGGGTCAGAAGAAGGTGTGGGTGTATTTTGGCTATTGTTTGATTGTGAAGAGAATGTACTACTGATACTAACTCCTCCCAAGACAAGCAATACAGCAATAAGTATTCCCACTGCCTTTGATTTACGCCCCTTCCCTCTACGTTGTGATGCGGCTAGGCGATCTTCCAATTCCTTGGCCAATTTGCTACCCCTCTTCTTTAGCATGGCATTATCCTTATTCAACATTGTCTAGGTATATTTGTGTGGTAAAGATGGTGTGGTGAAGTATAATAATTGATGAGAGTTGATGCATGATTAGATTTTAGAAAAAACGTTCAATGGTATATCATACTATATGATATACCCAGATTGCATTTGATATACACCACATATTCGATTTACCTTGTTATTTTGCATAATATAAGTAAATATAATCCACTGCATACATGAAATAAGTAAAGAAGAGAGAGTATGAATGGCACATGAACCATACAAAAAGATGAGATATTTTTTTTAACACATTAAGTAAAAGGCACAGCACCGCCGCCCAGCCAACTTACGTATATGGAATGAATGAATTACGTGATACTGATAAATGGAGGGACTAATGTGGTGTGTGATTGGATGATAGTGATATATTTTTAGTAATCTTTGATGCAGTGTTGATTCAACACAAAGTAGATATAAAATGGTGGTGAATACCAGAAGATGGCCACTGGAGTGTGTAAAAACCTTATTAGGTGCCAGATCCTGTATATAGAATTATAATTAAGATGGGTCAGGGTATATATGGAGGTACAGTTGGTAAGGCAAGTAGTTAGAGACCAAGGCAACAAAACCAACGATACAAACAATATAAGATCTTTAACTTACCTCCGCCAGCCGAGGATGAATAGGAAGCGGAACAAAGGGAGGCGTATCGTGCCCGATGGACTCTAGGCAATTTTACGTGGCGTGTGGCACGGATGTTTGGCGTCTGGTGTTGTTTACCAGAGATGGATAGCTGCTTGTTGGTATCAACAAATTGTGCTCTTCAGCTAATTTTGGCCCAAAAGCCACGAATAAAATCGCCAAAGTTTGAGAGGCGATAGCAACTAACAAGAGGGGAGATGATTAAGACGAGATAAGAATGATAAAATAGGCACAGTATACGAAACTCAGATACATTTGTTCTTACCATTGTTGTGATCATACTATTACTAGCGTCATAGCCTTTCAGAAGACCTAAGTCAACTAAAAACAACATACAAATTTTACATTCCACTAACAACCTAACAATTGGGTATTGTTGATATGGTTGACATGATTGTTGGTATTCTTAATATTGTTTAGAAATATATATCACTTTTTCTTTTTTATAACCCGCCATTAGGTGAATATCACTTTAATGTTAATCACGACATCGTCTAATACCTTGACTACTGCCATATTATACTACGCACACTTTTTAAATAAGGATGGTACCAGGCAACACATTCGGGGTCACAGATACACGCAGGTATATTAAAGGCGGCACATAAGATATAGTGACAATCGTGTTATCCATTGGCGTTGCTTTGTGTACAGTACTATATACACCATGAAAAATTGTATATTGTTATTGCAATTGATGTGTATCATTAGAGTTTCGTTAGTCATCATACATTGCAGGTGCCTCTTGGCACTATAGCAAACGACTTTACTACCCAGTGAGCTACATTGACTTATCAGTGATTTATTGCGTGGTTAGTAATCTCCTTTTAGCAACCACCTTCTTATAATTGCACTGCATAGTGAGTAGTGCCCATCTGCCGCATGCAGGTGAAAAGATACCGTATCTTTTTTTGACTAAATGCATTGAATGAGATAAGGAGATGATAGGTTGTTGTTATGAATTCACAGACTGTGCCTTACTAAGGCCGGCATGATACACAATAAGACAATAATAACAATAATATGAATGCAATAGAGGTGGTTATCACTTTTTCAAAACATCATCATTTGTTAGTAAAAAGCAAAAATCTCTAACCAACAAGAACCTCAACCAACCACGACATTATGTGATGGAACAATAATGCAACAATTGACAATATCAATACGAACTACATCTTCCTCACGCCGTCAATAGTTACGGCATTCTCCCCCTCTTCCCCCATCACATCCCCCCGTCATCACAATAATTTGTCATCGACATCATTGTCGGCAGGAATCTTCGACTCCATCTTTGGTCCTAAGGAAGCACAAGCATCACATATTCTACTCAAGGGCAATAATGCTAATCAACAATGTGAGAAACTAAAGGATGATATATATAAGACTGCTATGAAAAGGGGTAGTGTAGAAGGTGGTATTAAACCCGAGGCATTGATGACGGCTTTCTCTCAAGTAGCATCCCGTAAATCAACATGTCCTAGTAAGAGTAATGGTGGATCATTGGGAACATTTACAAGAGGAGAGATGGTACCAGAGTTCGATGCAGTTGCCTTTGGCGACGACATTGGGGTTATTCACGGTGTCCGAAGTATAATCTTGAGCACATTATAACATAAACAAATGCAACTTATTCCCCATGAAGATGAGCCAACTCCCACTGCTCTTTCCATGATTTCTCTTCGGCAATGGCCTCCTCATCTCCTTCTTCGGTCCCCTCCTCATCTTGTCCCTCCTCATCCTCCTTCCATGAACACCCCCGCAAATCCCCGTGGTTCTCATCCCCAATACCTAACTCTAAACAAAGAGTATATGTATCCTCGGCACCCTTGATCCAATGCCTATAGTTTCGGGCCTCATTTGATCCTGCTACCTCCTCATCCATACTTATGATCGATCCGTGTGGTACATCAAACATTACCCTATTGGAAGAGTCCTGACATTCAAATCCCATTATCTTTTTCTTCTCTCCTTTACTATCCATTATTGTCGTAATAACCCGTACAATAGATCCTCTTCCAAAGTTATCAAAGTGTATTGCAAAATCGCCCGCATCCCCATCTCCTTTATTCTCATCCTTAGACAAAGCCTTACAGAACCAACATTTTGTAATGACTACCTTTTGCTTACCTTTCAACTTTCCTTGCTTCCTCCATAACTTTTCATGTTCTTGCCTGATCGCTTCAATGAGGGTATTGTACCTCTCTCTTTTTTGTAGATAATATAATGTACGATGATGTAGTTGCCCACTCGTTGCCGAACTACTTCTTCCGTCACCTTTCAGTTTATCATAGCGCTCGGTCAAGATCTTCTTTTTTACCACTGCATCTATATCCTCCTGTACTTCTTCCCGTGTGCCAAGAATATCTCCATCTTCCCCTTTCGTATGCCACATATTCAAATGTCGTGGATGCAAAAGGTTGTGAAGAACTCTTCCTGCATTTCCATTTCCTTCTTTATCGCCCCAATACCAATTGCCTTCACCTTCATATTCACGCACATTCGATAGGTATTGTTTCTCTAAATCATTCAAAGGTTCTAATTCTATAGGAGCATCATCGTCATCATCACTATCATAATCTCGATCCAGCAGATCTTGTGGTTCATCATCCTCCTCTTCTTCAATCTTCTCCTCATATGCCTCCTCTTCCTCACTCTCCTCCTTTGCCTGCTTGCTTTTTCTCTTAGATTTCTTGCCCATCGTATTCTCAGTAGAGGAATGAATGGTTGCAACAAAGCAAAAAAGATATAAGATAATAAGTAGTGGTAGGTATATGCTCGGTGACTACACAAAGAAACACGTGTTTTTTACCCGTCCAAAAAAAAATGAGTGTTGAGGGGGGTGCGTGCCTTTAGTTTATTAGGGTCGTATGTATCGACCTAAGGGTTGACTCGCCATGAAAGATACCGGATACCAAAAGAGTTACCGTAAAGTGGTATCTTTTTCCCAAGCTTCCAATTTCCTTTTGCCTTTTCCTCTCCAGATCAGGGTTCTGGGACCCTACCCGAGGCAAATGGCCGTCACAAGGATACAGCTGATAGTTGCTGATCGAGTACCAGATGCGTTTTATTTTTTCTCTTGAGATTGTTTGAAATTTTTACTATCATCATGGCAAATTGCATTGCAATTACTCAGAGTTAGGTCATTATTACTAGCACTAACTATACTACTACTATTGCAACCATGTAGTCCTATACTCATATGATGCATTGGCATCATCTATGCCGCATTGGTTGGCATATAGGCGCTATTGCCGCTAGCAACACAGTTCGTAATGAGAGCTAAAGTTTTTCCTCAAAACATGTAATTTTTAATAGATGGCTCGCGGGAAAAAAAACTAACTCTCAGCTCACTAAGAACTCACATATCAGAACAACTCAACAACAACCCCCAACAAACAATTAAAACCAAGGCACCAACTCCAAACAACTCCCATCACCCGCAGTCCATACTACGCACGTAATACCAATACCGCCGCCGTAATACCGCCGCCGTTGTTATAAACAACATGAACCATCCACCACCAGCTTCAATTACACTAGGTGCAGGTGCACCTAATAATAACCAACCTGCACCTACTTCAGAAACTATCTTTGCCTCAGAAGATATTCTACCCATTATAACTTCATATTTAGCTGTGAGTGATATGGCATCATTATCATGCACTTCCAAACAACAAAATAAAGACATGCAGAGGTCTGCTAACCTTTATAAGATAGCAAAATCTGCTCGTAATTTTAGGATTAAATATCATAGTGGCCTCCCATTATCATATGATATATCAATCATGAGTGCAAGGGAATTGATTCATAAGTTAATTACACCCGAAATGATTAATGCATTTCTGGCGTGGGGTATTTTAATATTGGATGAAGGTGAAGATGATGCATCAGGTTGCTCAAATGAAGTTGTTGTTGAAGGTTTCAGTAATAGTAGTATTGGGCAATTGTTGATTAAGGGTTGTAATCTTCCTTTATTTATTGGTAAGTGATTGTGTAATTATATAATTAATATATATTCTTGTTTTATATTACCAATCTAATATCTTGTTTGTATATTAATATTATAGTTGACAATAATAAGAAGAGGGTTGATAAAAGAAAGAGGGAAGATGATCATACCAAGGAAGATGGTAAGAAGGTTAAATTGGAAGTTAAGTTGGAAGTTAAGGGTAAGTGTGGTATAATTGTGTTATGTTTGTATTACATATTTATATCTCTAACCTTTCATATTTAAATTAACGTAATGTTTATCACTTAATTCTAGGGGATTTGGAGAATGTTAGTAATGCATCTAACCCTACAAATAGTGCCGCTGCTGCCACAGCCGCTGTGGATTCATCAGATCTTGGAAGTGGAATGGTTGGGGATTGTAAGGGATTGAAGAGTGACGGGGTACAAGATGAGTTGAAGAATGGTAAGGATATTGCTGCTGCTTCTGCAGCTGCATCTCTAAGTAATGTTGGTGGGGATTTATCGGAAGGGGCGGCTGTTGCTGCTCCAAGTGATAGTGGCGGTGTGGATTTATCTACTTGTATGAAAGAGGGGAAAGCTGCTGCTGCTGCATCATATTCCCAAAGTGAAAAGGGTAGTGGTAAGTAACTTGTAACCTTTACTATTACTTGCTTGATATGTCTATTTGCCAAATCTAATACTGTTATTCATCTCCTTAAATATGTTAAAGAAGGGTTGGATGATTCTTTTAGCAGTAAACAAGATGAATTCAGAGGTGTTGATGATACAATAGCAGCTGCATCAGAAGGGGGTGCTGCTGCAGCCTCTGTTGTTGTTGATAAATCCCCAAGTGATGGTGGGGTAGTTACCAACCAAGAAGCGGAGGCATTAGTTGCTCAGGCTCTATTATCAATGGCTAATGAGGCGTTTGTATCCAGGGCCTCTGATGCTAATCCCAAGGAGTCTCCCAGTGATATTGGTGGGGAATTATTAGAGAGGGTGGCTGTTGCTGTCAATCCCTCAAGTGAGGCAGCAAAAGTTTCTGTTGGTAAGTGAATGATTTAGTGTGTATACAAACATGTATACTTTTATACAATATGCCAAATCTCATGTACACTCCTTCTACTTGATTGCTCCACCAGTATCAAAAATACCTCGCCTTGGAAAGTCCCGATGTGCACCTAAGAATGATGGAGATAAGATTCTCAATATAACTCCAACAATCATTGCTGATTATTCAGAGATTGAACCCCAGTGGAGGCATCTCACAACGGTTGGTAAGTCAGATAATGCGGTACAATCTAAATTGGGTTATGCATCACAGTTTAATTTCAAGGGCGATACACCTCAAGAGAGGAAGCTCAAGCGAATGATATATCAATTGAAGAAGGAAGATGAAGATATGAAGAATTTCCTTGAGAAGGGGCACATCAAACCACTTGATATCTTATCTAAACACAAGACTGTCCATTGTGGTTACTGTAACGGAAGTTTTGTCGTATCTCTTTCCGATGGCCACTATGATTATAAGGCAATGAGGTCTCACATTTTAGGGCGTCTTCATAGACTTGGAAGAGTTCCTAGTATACCAATTGGAGGTTGCATTGCAGGAAAGGCTGGTTTAAGAAAACCCGACAAGAATGTTCTCATATTTGAGCTTTGGCGTTCATTGAATCTCGACCGAACAACCATTCCATGTACTGGCACATTCGACTGTGGTGCACATGGACATCCTGAACTTGGCAAAGTTACCGTCGATTCTATCAGGAGTTTTGTTATCATAGCAACAGGTAACAAAAAAAATGGCGGCGCTAAGAAGGTGGTAACGGGTCAAATAGCAGAAGACCTCAAGCCTTTGGTACAAGGTATGAATTACTGTCCAGAAGAGTGGAAGACTCCACTCTCCGACGATGAGCTAAGGTTCAACCGCACTAAGAGACAGGAGTACATTCGAAAGTGGGATGCCTTGGAAACTCCCACTCAATTGAAAGAAGCCTGTGAAGATTTGAAGAGCGATGGAGAAAATGTTGGAGTTAGCAAGACGAACGAAGCTGAAATGCGCAGGCGTCTAATGAGGTGGCTTAACAAGAAGTACCCCGAGCCAAATGATGATTGAAGATAGAAGCAGATTGTGATACCTATTTGTATGTACCGGAGAACAAGACGAGATGATAGACGATGATATTAACTAGACTATAGAATTGAAAACTATAGAAGGGAATTGTAGAGCTCAGTATTATTACATATCCATTAACCAATTAGAATCAAAAGACCCAAAACGAGCAGGAAAGTCCGCATTAGTATTGTTTTAATGTGATTTCGTGTGCTCAACATGAAGTCTAAGCAATTGTTTACTTCGTTTGGCCTCCCATTGCCTTTATTCGATTTCCTTTGCAAATATACACTAACAAAAGTTACTATCTCCTCTCTATTATCATCATGAATCTTGATAACGCGCACCTTCCAGTAGAGACGCAATTTGGAAGCCATTTAATTTTAGTAACGGGAAGGAAGTAAATATATTACATATCCATTAACCATAATTACAATCCAAAGACACATATAAAGACTATCATCTTTCTTTTTGTTTTATGCTTTATCTTATATTGATAGAGGATTGATGTGATCAATCAAAATACTAGGATATGATTGGGATTTCTCATTTGAGATATTAAACAAACTATACTTTCTCAAATCATTGCATCACCAAAAAAACTTTCCTGAAAAATCTAATTTTTCTTAAGTATATAGCTCGTTTATCTTCTTTCCAATTCAAATATCTCCAATCCATATCTTTTGTGTATTTTGTGTGTTGTTCTTTTACATACTACCCTGTCTCTTTTCTAAACTATCTTGTACTGCCTTCCTAACGTCTAAAAATCTATCTTGACAATTGGCCAAACTTTAATAATATTGTTGTTTTGAATATATGTATATTGATATTGTATGTATTGCGTATTGAGTTGTGTATTTGTATATAAATGGACGTACGTAATATATGTTTGAGATACGTACAAACGGCACCGAATTATATAAACATACAAATCATATAAAACTATACACACTTACCAGCTCTGTTCTTTCTTATCTAATTTATCACCACTGGTACCTGCACATTTATCAAAACAACTCAATGTCATCGATTCTATCATTGTTGACATGATTTGTTGGTTTGCCTGTTGTTGAGCTTGGGCCATTACGGCCTGCTTTTGTTCTGGTGTTAGATTTTGTAATGCTGATGCGTCCATGGTATATAATGTATCTTTGTTTTAGTGTACCTAATGTCGTGTGATGGGCGGCAAAGAGTAGTGTGAGGAGTAAAGGAGTACGGGCCACGGTCTTACTTTTGGTGTATTTTTTTGTGTATTTTGGCCCTGTATTTATGGCTTACAATTATTGGGACATAAGCCAAAAATATCGTGCAGTACTTATACACTAATCGTGGGCCAAATACCGGTGGAAATAGGTGCGACATTTTGGCCCTATTTCCACCGGTATTTTATGTATTTGGCGATGTTTGGCGATAATATAGTCCGTTTATGGCTAAATTAGTACATAACGGCAGAAAACAAAAATTAAAGTGACTATGTCACATAAGCTTTCTTACTCAAATATCGATCCAAGAAAATGGTACAAACTTAACCCTAGTAAATATCCCTAGAAAATACAGGGCAAAAATACAGCAAAAAATACGCTAAAAGTAAAGGGGGAGAGTGAGTAAAATGGCGATAGACCGGATCAAGTAAAAAATATCTTGAGGAGGATTGGGCGCCGCCATCCAATCAATCAATGATCAATACAAAACCACTCCCTCCAATAGTATTAGACCGACCTTCCAATGATTGTATCTATCGGCCGACGATATCTGGTATCATCGAGCTCAAAATCGATATCACATGTGCAAAAAATATCATTAGATAAAAGTAGATGTGTTTTGCAATCTTGTGAGTATTTTGTCGTATCTATGTATGTATGCTGTCCCTTTAGTTTTACATACGATGGTATATATGTATAAAAGTATGCTCACGTGATATGTTCTATTTCTCAGCTTTAATTCATAGCAAGAGTTGTTGCAATGCACAGTCACCAACTAAGATCATAGTATCATCATTTCACCGGTATTCTATATCATCATCTACAGTTTCGATTAAAAGTAACAACTTTTCAAAGCGATTACTGTCTTCAACTAAACAATCTCAAACTAAACCTAAAAGCAATGCATCAACAAAATACTTTACAACTAAGACTGTACAAGATAATCCACCAACGTCAATAGAAAATGAACTATCCCAACTACGATCTGAGATTGCAACTCTATCTTATCTAATAAAACAAACTGCCTCGCATCAGGTTGAAACACAGACATTAGCTCGTCGAGCCGAAGCCCGTGCACACATCATAGAAGACAAACTAATTGATATACAGAGTCATGTCATTAAGATACCAGCAAACTTAGAGAAGTTAGTCAGTAGTTCTAGAGAGATATTCAAGCAATACAGTCCATCATATGTCAGTGAAGCTATCAAACGTGTAAATGAGTCTAGTGCATCATTCTTAACAAACAAGTATACATTATGGGGGATAGCTGTTGGTATGTTAGCAGTTTATCAGTATAAGACAATAATGTATCAAAGAACATCTGAAGAAGTAGCAAATGTCGCTGCATTGACATTGCAACAAGATTCATTGAGAAAGACTATACAAGAAACATTGACAACTGTGGCAAATTCTCCTGAAACATTAAATGCTTTGTCACTTTTATTTCAAAAGTTAATAACAGAAAAGCATACCGAAGAGCACTTGATCAATTTAATAGTTAGGGCTTTAAACTCCGAGGGTGTTCGAGATGCGGCTATATATCTATTGGACGTTGCTTTCCAGAACGAAGACTTACAGGTTAGAGCTGGAGAATTCTTAAAGGTTGCTGCAAATGCTACACTTCTTGATGAGAATGTACAAGAGAATGCAGGTATCGGAATACAGCATGCCTTAAAAAGTGCGGTAGTTCCTTGGTGGGTGAAGAAGTTACATCTCAATAAAGATAGTAAAGATGAGGGAAATGATCATCATGGTAAAGAGGATGAAGAGAATAGAGCTGATGTAGCCGAAGATATACCTACAGAGGATAACAGCTTGGCAATAGGTCAGCATTAACTGTATAAATGCTTACTAATATTGAATTACTTCATTAGATTAGGGAGTGGGTATCCTTTCATCTCGTCGGTATCCTAGACTAAAAGTAGCACTCTTTGATTTTGTGTAAAAGCATCAACCTACACTTTTGCCACATACCTTGTGGATAACGACTTGGAGAGTAGAGACTCCCTCTCTATGTGCATCTTTCATTTGATAAAAAGTATCCGTTATTAATTCTACCTGGCTATGTGTTGGCGTAGTTGTCTAATTAGAAGTAGCGATGATGATGGGTAGAAGAAGAGATGATAGTATTAGCTCGTCTGATCTTCATCAAAGGCGTGGATATACCACCATGAAGAAGCAGAGCTTTCAGAAATGGAAGAGAACAATCCTCGTCATTTGTATCATCGTCTACTTAACTTATATTGCATCATATTATCAATCACATCATATTACAATAAGTACCGATTATGATTATCATAATTCCCAGCCAATATTAGGAGATGAATCGTCTACTCAACAGCCCAATAACATATTAACAATTGTAGGAATGTCATACCGAGATAATACTACATCAGATATGGCAATAAATTTTCTAGTTGACGCAGCATGTAACTATGGTATACCATCTTATTTACTATTGTCTGATCGTGACAGTGAACTATCATTGGATAAAAAGATTACAGCTTTAGCGCATCATTATGGGCAGTCTTTAGATAATGTTGTTGACTATCCAGATTGTATGAAGTTGATCGATATTAGTTTATCACCAAGTGACGAGGATATCTACAAGATGACACATCAATCATATATCAATCACAATAGTTCATTAGAAACCAATCAACAACTGATCAATAATCCACTTGATAAGAACAATCGAATAGCAAGGATAAAACGATCAAGAGAATATCAAAGACAGCAAATGTATAACATATTGAAATCATCTCATACTAATAACAAGGATGCAGAATGGAAAAGAAACTCTGCGATTGTAGTGCTAGATCTTGACCTTTTGGCATATCCGTCCCCATCGGATTTGATAGAAACAACACGGAAATTCATAGTCACTCCGTCATCAACAGTATCATATCAAGCAATATGTGCAAACGGGTTAATGACGGTATACTCCAAATCAAAGCAGGAAAGTCCGCGTTAGAGTTGTTTTGTTGTGTGTTATGGTGTGTTCAATATGAAGACTCGGCCGTCGGCCATTAGAATACTTCATTTGAACTTAGTTTGCCTTTATGTGATTGCCTTTGCAAGCCGCATGTACTAACATATGTTGCAATCACTTCCCTTTCATCTTCATACACTGTGAAACGGCATCTTCCAGAGATATGTTACACGATATTATGATACCTATTCAACTATATTATTGCCGAATGCTTGGTTACATCGAGATCGTATATCATCAATCCAGAGCGGGACTGCATTAGACAATAATGAGCATGATATAAATAAACAGTTGTCGAGTATGGATCAGATGGAAGCAGTTCAATACTTTATAGAACAAGGTAGGATACAAGATGATTCAACAACATATCATTATAAACCAGTACCAGTACGATCATGTTTTAATGGACTAACAATATACCGTACAGATTTATATTTAAATGATATGGAATGTAGGTATGATAGTTATGACAAGGAAGATGAAGTGTATGCAAGTAATCATTATAACCATGCATGTGAACACGTTGTGTTTCTTGAATGTTTAAGACGACAGACAAAGAAGAGTAGTAACAATGAGGAGTTTAGTATTGCAGTTTTGCCGAATATGAAAACACTATGGCATGGCATATGATAATATAATATCAACTATGAACCAGCATCACCATACGCCACTTATTTCACTCTTTTCACTCTTTACACTTGCTTCAACTTGACTTCTACTACTCCTGCTCTTCCCACTTGATCGTTCACTCTTGTCTACTTTTCTCCTACTCTTGCTTTTCCTATGATGCTTTCTTCTCCTACTACTGTCACTTCCTTTACTTTTACCACTCCGGTCACTCTCATCTATAAGTTTGCTACTTGATTTTGATTTCTTGTGTTTCCTTCTTCTTGATCTCTGTTTGCTCTGACCACTCCGTTCACTATCATCTATCGTATCCAAATCTTTTCGGGACTTCTTCTTCTTCCTTTTACTGCTGCTCCTTTCCAGCACTGGAGTTTCATCAGTAAACTTGGTATCGATAGTAGTATCATCTTCATCATAAGTAATCAATGATACAGATTCTAAGCTAGCACTAGTACTAGTATTCAAATCTAAACTACCCTTCATCTTATTTGTAACCATCATCATTGTTCGTATCATACTCTTGTCTAACTTTGTACATCCTGCAAAGGTATGTTGATTGATTATAGATCTTTGTTGTGTACCTAATTCAACTTTTTGAAGTTGTGTACAATCACGGAAGGCCCATTTGCCAACCTTGACAATTGATTGGGGTAGCTTTATATGTTCTAATGCTTTGCATCCTCCAAACGAGCATCGACCAACCTTTTGTAAGCCTTCATTGAATGTAACTTCTTTTAACTTTGTACAGTTGCGGAATGAATCTTCACCTATATCAGTTAGAGATGACGGAAAGGATATCGACTCTAGTGATACACATCCACCGAAGCTGCACCGTCCTAACTTTTCTATTCCCTCACTAAATGCAATCTCTTTTAAGCTATCACAATCAGTAAATACCTCATCGTCAATCACACTCAATGTCGGTGGTATAGATATACTTGTTAATGAAGTACAACCACTGAACGCTCGTTTACCAATCATTAATGAACCGTCATATGCTCTTTTACCAAAATGTAACTTTTTAGAGTATTTGAATGTAACCTCTTTTAATGATGTGCAATGACTAAATTCATCGCTTCCGATGGATGTAACCGTACTTGGTATTCTTATGGATTCCAATGAAGTACAATTTGCAAATGCTTTATTTCCGATACTAACTAATCCTTCATTTAGTATTACTGATTGTAAGTTGGTACATTCGAAGAATGTATTGTCGGGTAGTGATGTTATTGATCGATGGAGTTTGATACTTGTTACATCTTTCGGTATCTTTCCTTTTCCTGTGTATTCGTATACGTCTTCATTCGTATTGTTGTTGGTAGTTGTATGAACAAGGGGGTCGTCGTCGTCTCGGTTCGAGATATAGACATACAAGCCGTGCGATCTGACTGATCAAATAATATGTTTGGTGCTTTATTCTTTGTATTTGTTGTTTTGCTGCCGTCGCCGATAGGTTGTGATGACAAGCTGCTATTTTTTGCATACTCAGTTGCAAATATATCAGCAGGCGATATACCAGTTATGCTCTCATTTGATGTATTGTCAACTACTTTGAGAGTTGCAATATTTGATGTGCAAATACCCATGTTGATTTGATATTGATATTTCTCTCAGTTTATTATTTCAAAGTTGCCTATGTTTGGCCATATCTTGAGTCTCTATAAACTTTGGCTTATTAATGTCTTTACTCAATTGCAACTATATAAGGCAAGAAAGAGGTTGAGGAGGGGGTGTAGTAGTGGCTGGGCGGGTCGTATTTAACTCACAGATGACCGTATCCTAAGAGTCTTTTTATTGGTCTTATTTGCGAAGGGGTATCCTTCTTAAAAACTGCTTAGAGGTGAATAAGTAGGGGACGAGTATAGCCTTTGTAAACAAAGTATACCTTCAAATATATGTTGCATACTTGAATAGGGGGGAGAAGAAAGTAATGATAAGAAAGGATACCCCAGTACACTGTGGTATCTTTTTATATAGGCAAGGAGTAATAGGAAGGCCAAGGACTGGTAGAGTAAGAATCTATCTCTATCTTATAAAGGTACGCTAACAAAAACTCAAAAGTAGCCCTACACACTGGCCACTGCCTTCTCTGCATTCTCCAGCGCTTCTCTCAAACTCACAGTTAATAAAGGACTGTTTGGGTGGTGTCAGAAGAGAATATTAGTGTTAGAAAAAAGATGGGATACCAATGAAATATATACACATACATAGTAGAGCAAACTTACTCTGATTTCAAACTCTCAGCTGCTTTTGCTGCAGCATCACCAAGCGGCCCATCCCCTACTACCTTTCGTGTTTTCCCACAAGCTGCCTCGACCAATGTATCCAAATCTAGTCCAGACTTGGCCTCCGCCTCGGCCAATTTTCGTGTAAATTTCAGTACCTCGTTTCCACTAACACGCGCAACTCTTGGTGATCTACAAACTGCTGAGCAGAGAGATAACATAGCCTTCTTTTGATTCATAAACACAATCTTCTGAGCCTTTGGACTTATCACAGCAAGAACAGGAACGGATGTCACAACACTAAGAAACAGATGAACTATTCCAGCAATCTTCTTTTCTTGGTTTGGATCGCCTGCAAATATCTCGTCCAAGCAGGTCGGAGCTGCCCAAAGGATGCGCCCAAAAGTTTCAAAAAGAGCTTCTAACACGGGTGCAGATTTACGACGGTTACTTGAAAGATTGGCTATGAGTTTGGATACAGCCGGGGAGACAATTCCAAGAGATATATCCGGATAAAGTTGCATGATTCCATAACCAAATGTCAAGGCGGCAATCGCATTCTTTATTGTCGTTGTTCCTCTATCCCCGCCTGTTGATCTATCACTGTTCCCCATCGTATCATCTTCCTGTTCCGAGTAGATGAAACTTGTCAAGTTGATAAGTAGCTGACGTAAAGTTTCTGCATGAGGCTCAAGAACTTGTTGACCAAGGAGAAGAGCATTGTATTGAAGCACTTTCAACGATAAATAGGGCTCGAGACCTGCTCTTAGAATATCAGCCAAACGAGGAAGCATACTTGTAAGTGAAGGCCCCATCGTTGCTACTCTTGACGAAACCAAAACAACAAGCCAAAGGCTTAAGCCGTCTTCCAGTAAATTATCAGCCCGGTTTGGCACGGAGATATCAGTGCAGTAATCGAGCAATGGGAAGAGAACCTTCTGAACATGAGGATTCTCTATAGTAGAGTAACCCATCTTCATTATGAGATGCTTGAGGACAGAAACGAGACATGAATGGATAGTAACGCTATCTTGAGCTCGTTCCCACAAAGCTGGAAGCTGCTCTGCTATAGCTTGAAGTACTGGCTCGAGATGTAATCCATTTGCCTCGACTATTGCTGATATACACATTAATGTAACTCTGAGACACTCATCTACCTCCGCCCGATTCGCCAAAGCAAATGCATTTCCTAAAGCGAATACAGAATGGGACCTTACTGCAACTAGCTCGGCACTTTCTGTCTCGCCCTTGACATGGAGAAGTGCCAACTGGTTGATGCATCTTGCGGCACAAAAGGCAGTAACTAAATCCTTGGCGGCAATGAGTCGAGCAACGGTATTGAAGGCTATCCCATACTCTTCAGTCTTCAAGGATGTAGAATAGGCTTGTACAACTTGAACTGCTCGTGCTTGCATTGCCTTCATTGCAACGGGAGAGCTCTCATCCAAATCTGTTTGTAATATAGGAAGTAACTCGGCTTGGTACCAGTCAGAAAAGTTGAGACGCCTTTCTCCTCTACCAACCATTGCTGTATGACACAGTTCTAGACTTCTATAACATGCCTCTCGATTTAGCATGCCGTTGGTATCTTCCCCTCCCTGTTGGAGGACTTGTTGTGTCAGGTTCAATAAAGTCTTGGCAACGCGATCTGTCTCTCGGTTCATGAGTGTCAATAACAACGCCCCACCACAGTGACGGGGACTATCCGCTTCCAACAAACTCTTCTCCGACAAGTCTGCTTCGTATCGACTTTCAGGATCATTCTCCCACTCTTCGATTTCTTCTTGATTTAGTCGTAAAAACTTGCCAACTAATGCCTCGCATAATCGTTCGATCGTACCCTCGGCCAATAAAGCTGTGACCGTGGCTTGTGCCTCAACAATTCCCGGGTCATCATTTGGATTATTACCATTGTTGGTGTCTCCTCCACTAATACCCCCTTTACCACTTAGTAAAGCCAAAACTGCATTATTAGTTCCCGATAATAACGAATCCTTCTTCTTCTCATCATACATTGAACATGATAACACAATCCTAATCAATCCTGTCATATCCATTAACCTCTTGACAGGCATATTCTGAAGTACAGTTGTATCCAATAACAAGATTGGTTCAACAACTGTTTGCAATATACTTGATACATTACTTGCAAATAATTGTGGCATGGTACGAATGGCACATATACAACAAAGAATCGTTGCACGATATATCTTGTCCATTTTGATTGTATATTCTTGTTGAATATTGGGTATGTTCGATAGGATTTGTGGAATGTTGGGAGTCTCGATTGGGTATGCCTTGACTGCACTTGCAATCTGAGTTAAGCTTGAGAGTAACTGACGTACTGCTGGTGTACGTGGATCGGTAGTAACATTATCAATCTCAACCATTGGTAGTAACTCCATCATCGATTTGATAAATCCCACTGCTAATGTTGATTCAGCTTGCCATCTTTCGTTTATCATTTCTTGTGTACTTTTAGCACAGGCCTCACCACTGACAGCATTATGTGCATGCTGAACAATACCTTGCGCAACAGTTTTAAAAATGGCTGATGCCTTGGCATGCATCTCCTTTCTCTCGATGACAGCTGCACCAATCAAATTTCCCAAATTACCCATTAATAACATGCCACGACCACCTTTCTTACTACCCTTATTCGGTATAACAAGTTTGCGTTGTCGTATAGATTGTAAACACATTCGTAATGTTTTAATACTTCGTATGCGCTGCTCATTTGTAGAAGAAGGGCTAGTAATTGCTTGTGATAATATCTCGAGCATGTTGGGCCAATACTTTGGAAAGTCGTAGATAGCAATGTTGGCCATTGATAATTGTAAATGCAATACTATAGTTGAATTCCGTTGTGTCAGTATTAATCTTGGCAATGTTTCACGTATGTTGTTTCTTTCAACTTGTAATCTTTGTAATACTTCGGATGATGTACTGGACGAGGCTGATTCGGAGGATAATTCTACTCTAAATACCTTTGGTATTGCATTTTTGAAGAGGATTGTTGCCATTAATCGTATATTATCTTCATAGCCTGCGTGTACTGGAGGGATGGGAAAGTCATTAAGAATAGTTAATAAACTAGATAGGTATCCAATATCAACTAAACTCCCGCCTCCATTATTACTACTGTCAAGTAATGCATTCTCCCATTGTTGTAATTGATGTTCGGCAGATTGTCGTTGTGTTTGTTCAGTGGAGGAGCATTCACGAAGTGCTCTTATGACATTTTGTACATAAGCTTGTGGAATGTTCAATTGTTGTGTGTTTGTGTTAGCAGTGGGAGAAGTTAGATCGGCAGGAGGTCCCAAACTCATAGTTGGAAATGTTGATGGTGGGAATTGAGTAGACATTATTATATTGTTGATTTATTTGTAATAATATCTCTGAAGTGTACAAGAGTGAAGTGGTAAGTAGTATTGAGGTGAGTTGCTGTCTGTTGAGAGTTGAGTTTTTATGGTTTGTGCTTGCAAGTAATTATATATACCTGTATCTTTTTAATGCTGTGAAATAATTTGGACAATGGACTTCTAAAGAAGATGTATGATTGGAACGAAGGCTCTTGGCTGTATGTGTATGATATGATATGAGATAGAGAGGGTTGTAGGAACACAGAATAGAGTATCCTAGGAGGTTGTAGGAGGAGAGACTAAAAGATTTCGATCGATGTTACTTCGCCAAACTTCTCTTCTTCTTTTTCTTTTGCTCTGGCAACTCACCTTCATTTACCTTGCTGAGGAGGACCCCTCTTGTTTACTCACTTTGCACAACTATTCTATATTTACCTTTTTCAGTAAATATTAAAGACAATCATCTTGGCCTTATTGGCATTATAGTCACATTATTATCCCTCTCTGTCCTCTCTCTCTCTCTCTCTATTCTCATTTTCAACCTCTGTGTGATCCCCCAGGCGGCCTACACTGGGATGTGGGTGATATTTAAGATGAAATCATATGAATATTCGGAGGGGGAAAGAAGTGTTTGAGCCAATCTCACTTGACCTATCCAGATTATTTTATTATCTAAGCCCAAACATTCCCTAGCCAGCCCTGAGTATTACACAAAACTAAAAACATGCCCCCAACGCCAACAATCCCCTCCCACACAATATAACTAGCTGCTAGTTTTAGGCAACTGGGATGCATCGACTCAACAAACCAATCAAGCGTCTGTCATAATTGGGCTCACTGGGACAAAAAGCATTGTCTTTCCTGCAATTTGGGCACTTACTCCATCCTGGGATACTGCCAGGCATTTTCAACTTGAGCACACAGCCATGACAAAAGACACTTGTGCAATTGCAAGTGCCAAACACAGGTAATAACTTTTTGATATCATCATCCAGTGTTTCCATATCAGTAGAGAATTCATTGCAGCAAATAGAGCATTCATTAATGTCATTCTCTGATCCCAACAAAATTAAATTAGTGGCAGCAGTAGCTCCAATTTGACGACGTTGAGAATGCTGTTCAATCCCTGCAATGCTTTCAAGGGAGACACATTGTTTACTTGATTTAAGAGTTCCATCATCATAAGCTTGTTTATATTTGTTGCCACTTGCATCAGTCATTACAAAAGCCCCATGTTTTTCATTGTTCTTCCAGTTTCCTTCATACTTATTACCTTCACAATCAATCAACTCTCCCTCACACATCTGTTCATTTTCAAAACTGCCTTTGTATACACACCCACTAGCATACTTTAGTTCTCCTATTCCATGAATTTTACCATTCTGGAAGGACCCCAAGTACACATTTCCATTTTCAAATGTGTACTTTCCATCACCATGTTTCAGTGCACTATTTTCCTTAAATTGTCCTACATAGACATCCCCTCCTTGGTAAATCATTGTGCCAGGTTCAATTTTTTTACCATTTATCCATTCTTCAACACAAATATCTCCATTGGCAAAAGTATATTTTCCCTCCCCAGATGCTAATCCATCCTTCCATTGTCCTTCAAACATTTCTCCATTTCTAAACTTCACAATGCCCTTCCCATGCTCCTTTCCCTCCTTCCATCCACCTTCAGTGATATCACCATTGACATACTTCATGACACCCCAACCATGTGCTGTTCCATTCTCATCCACTTCGCCTTCACTTCAAGGCCTATCGGCAGCAGTTTTCACAGACTATTTTCATATGATTTTTAATCTATGATGATCAAAAATGGCACCTCCAATAAACGGTCAGAAAACGGCATCAAAAACCTAACCAGTTCCAAATAACGGTCAAATGCCACCAATTCAACGATCGGCTCTTGGGGGATACCGATTGGATGTAGATTGGCAGATTGGAAGATATATTGGAGCTTATTGGAAGTAGGGAGATAATAAGAAAAAGGATCAGCTAAAATCATAGGTAATCTATGTCCTCTTTCAGTATTCGTATAAACTATTGTTATTGTTGTATAACTTGTTATTAGTTGTTAATTACATTAATATCTTGTTGCATTAATCAATTTACCTGCACGCTCTCTTTGTAACATCAATAAGCATCACGTCATCTAATCCACAACAAATACTACCGAATTAATTTATATCCAATGTACTATAATACTATCTGGCCGAAGTATACTAATACTCTGTATTGCTGCCAACATATGTTGTTACATACATTATTATTGCTTCTTTCATGAGTATTTCATAATGTCTGGCATATTTATGTTCGAATTTATTGTGTATTTGATGCATAGATGTTCGTATCATCAATTCTAAAAGCTGATCTATTGATGTAAGCACTCCATTCACGATATTGACATAAGGCATGTATTTTATTATACAATCCATATAATATTTAATTACTACTATTCGATCTGCACATTATTTGTACGATATCTTGCAATAACATTTGTGACGGTGACAAACACTTCTGGAAATAATAATAGTGTGCGTTAGAATATGCAATAGTACTTGAAGAACAATATATATATACAATAATAAATACCACTCACCAAAAAGTAACATAACCACATTACACTCGGTTGATTGTTGAATTATCTATTACTTATTCTCTGATGCGTACCCCAAATGAGAATATAACCACAATAACTATATGACATTAAGATTTTATCGCCGAGTGATATGACGTTATCATGGCATGACATCATATTGCCGTCGATATCATGGCATGACATCATATATATACCGATATCATCATCATACCGTTTGGGAATAAAGTAGCAGCGCTGCTAGTTCAGAATAGCGCTCGTCAACCTCAGCACGACTTCTCCTCAAGCTAGGAAAGCAATCATTCATTTCCTTCTGAAAACTTTTAATCAATTCATCAACAGTCAATCGCCTTTTATGTTGACTATACGGCACCTTAAAACATTTCATCATAGATAGCCT
>Ga0214480_100313_pt1 | contig 24531 bp, 12 predicted proteins | sample M1_20Mar14CPVII9_3_FD_165042 | JGI IMG/M metagenome (GOLD analysis project Ga0214480, IMG submission 165042) | Marine eukaryotic communities from Monterey Bay, California, United States - M1_20Mar14CPVII9sort6BwellE17 | ecosystem: Environmental > Aquatic > Marine > Unclassified | place: USA... | reverse complement strand
ACATTAGATGTATTATTCCAATCTGAGAGTACCTCATATGAAAAGTTGGAAGATATAAAGAAGGTCAAGTATTCATGGGGTATTAAAGGTCATCCATGGATGAGATCAACTATTAAAGATTACTGTTTGGGTAAGAAATTGGATAAACCAAATGATTACTATGATAAAGAACAATCTTCATTATCTGAGAATGATACTAGAAAGCCACTCCCTCATGAAAAAGACCCAACATATCCACCCAATAGAAATCGTCAACTACATCAACAACATCTAAAGATATTACTCGAAGCGCGTGAGGTATCACTTCGTCATCCAATCTTCTGGTCTGAACAAACTAGACGTGCATCGGGATATTCATCTCGGTATGATTTATCACCACAACAAAAGCAACAGCTGAATCATCGCGATCCCAAGTTACTTAAACAACGTGAGTATCATGAAAAGTTAACGAAGCAGCATTCTAAAAAGAGAGATGATGAGTTGTTAGCCGAGGCTGAAGATATGCTGGAAGTCTTGACAACACAGCTACCTCCTCCTCACTTTAATAAATTCATGGGAAGACTGCGAGGATTCGTCTCGACATTTGACGATGAAAGTGATACATCCGAGGATGGAGAAGGAACTAATAGTACTAGAAACAGCAACAGTGATAGTTGGTACATCGATGACGCTAAGAGTAGTAGTAAACCCCTACCTGAACTACCAGAGGTAAGGTCGACTCATTCCGACTATAAGAAACATAGAATACCAATCCTTGGATCTGTCTTGAAGGCTTGTTCTTCGAGTCATTCTCATTTAGTTGGGTATGATTTGGCTAATTATTTCTACATGGAGATACCCAAATCAGTAAGACAGAAACAGAAAGATGACGAAGAAAGCAGTAGTACAGAAGCAACATCTAAAAAACCAAGAGATTATGCCAACAGACAACAGAAGGATCTGCTCTCCACAGTAAAAAAGTATTACCGATCAAGAGATGAGTTCATTAAGAAAATGATGACAATGCAACACTACTTTGCTTCTTCCAAGAACGAAAGATCTGATAAGAGAAAGTTCTCCGATATAATTAGTTTAAGCAAGGAAGACTTGCAGAATGAACATGATTTAGATCTATCGGTAAATGAATTGCAAAAAGCGCAGTCAAAGTATGGTCTTGAGTCAAGGAAGAAACAGAATGAAGAATTGAGTGAAACATTAATGGGTATGCGTGAAATAAACTTGGAGGGAAGTGATACTAGGTCAAAAGGGACAAGAAAGTCCAAGACAAGTCATTTGAGGTTAACTGCAGTATCAATGGAAGATGACAAGTCTCAATCATCTACTGAAAACTCCGATGGATCTAATGAGAGAATCGTGTTCATTAACAATCTACCAATCGATATCACAGAAGATGAAGTAGATGAGATATATTCGAGATGCGGTCCATTAGACTCTATCAAACTCTTCAATTTACGACCTGATTTGGACCCAGGCCCGTTATCCAAGGCAAAGAAGCTAGAACGCCGAAGAAAGGAACAACAGAAACGCAAGTCAAATTCTTATAAAGAGCCCAAACACAGACCAAGATCACCAGTGTACGGGATGCTACGATTTAAAACTGACAAGGGATACAAGGCTGCGACACGTCAAGAGCTATGCATATTTGGATGTGTCATTAGACGTCATCCTGTAATGAGTATCAAGCCTGATGATATGAACACACTTTATTTAGAGCAACTTACTGAGAATTTATATTCGGAGGATGTAGAGAATGAGCTGTCACAGCTCCTTCAACCAAACAAGATGAGTATAATGTTGGATAGAATGAGAGGAGGAGATAGAATGGCTGGTTCTTGTCAAATTCAGTTTGATGACTTTCATTCAGCGTTCAAGGCATACCAATTGATACTGGGAGAAGATGTTGATGATGATAGTAACGAGGAAGACGAGAATACTTTAACGCTCATGAATGAGGATAGCCAAGTACAATGGTTTAGAACTCCTTTGAATAGCATGGATTATTGGACGAGAGCAAAGGAGCTTTAATACACATAGATCTTAAACTGTAATTCCTCACTTGCTCATAGCTACTCACACTCCTATGAGGGTCTGGATATCAGACTCTACAAGTTACTCATATAGATTTCAATACATTGTTATTTACATTATACAATTTACCAGCTCCTTACTGTTGTGATATCTCCATTAACATTGCTGAGCTGTTGCTGTGACGTTGGTGGTACCACACATCCTACACCCAATTGATTCTCAATATTTGATAACAGATGATCCAGGTCTGATCCAATGTCCTTGAAACTATTTGGAGCTTTTAAAGCAATTGCTTTATCGATTATTGGTGCGCAGAACTCATCTACATCATTCATTGTAAAGGCGAAATCCTGTGTAGATAATCGTGTAGACGGTGACTTTACAACAAGTTCCACACCCTGTTGAGAATCATGTATCTCTTGTGTCTCTTTCAGGTCGTGAATGTATTGAATTGATCGTTCTAGGCTACCTTCAAGGAATGACTTCTCGTCTCTAAGCTTGAGCAGATCCTTTCTTGCCTTTACAGTAAGCTTCTTTGATCGCTCTACCTTTTCTCGAAGAGCAGCGATGTCAGCATTCTTGTTCATTATCATTGATTCATGTTCTAAGCGCTGATCATTTATCTGATCTTTGAACTCCTTCCTGATCTCCTCTCTAACTTCATCTCTATCACGAGAGCACTCGTCTGCTATCGCTTGAAGTATAACCACTTGTTTCTTGAGCATGGTAATTGCTTCTTCATAAACAGTTATTTCATCCTTCATTCTCTTATCTTCATCCTCGTCACTTTGTGCTTTAGCATTGGCATCTGTCAACTCTTTGACCTTCTCTTTAAGCGTAGCCACTTCCTTATCAATATTCTCCTTCTCAGCTTCAAGTTTAGTATTCAACTCAAGTACATTATTCAGTTTGGTCTCGGCATTAGTGAGCTCGACATCAAATTCAAGTAAGGCACTTGCAATCTTATCTCTGTCTTGCTCATGCTCTTCTTCTACCTTTGCTTTATAGTCCTCCAAGGCATCCTTCTCTGTTTCTAGCTCCCTACAATGAGCTTGTTGTTCTCCCAACTTAGTTTTGAGTTCATCTCGTTCATTCTGCACCTCCTCCAACACTGCGTACTCTTCTTCTTTTTGATGGCAATCCTCTGTCAACTGCTTGACTTGTTCCTGTAATTCAGAGTTCTTCTGGAGAGTGTCCACTAGACATGATTCTACATCTGCCTCGCTGAGCCGTGCCGCTTCAATATCTAGTTCTTGGTCTTCCACCCTTTCGCCCAGTTGTTTCACCTTATCCTCTAACAAGGCATTTAGTTCAGTGGTTTTGGTTAGTCGGTCATTATTCACTTCGAACTCACTTGTTAGCTGTGAGTATTCTTGTTTGGTAGTATGTAATACCGCAACAGTTTCTTGAAACTTGTCTTGGATACTACCCAAGTTCGTCTTGAGTTTGGAGCAAGCATCATTAGATATATGTAACTGTTGTGAGGTATGATCGAGATTGTCTCTCATTTGTAAACTCGTTTCTAAAGTACTCTCCAATTCATTCTTCAGTTGTGCGTTCTCTTGAGTCGCTTGTTGTAAGGATGATGCAACTTCCTGCTTTGACCGAGCCTCACTATTTAACTCTTGTTGCAACAAATCGGCTCTCTCTCGCTCTAAGCTCAGATGCTTTTCCATTTCTTTCTGTACATTGATCAATGTATTCTTGTTCTTAACTTCATTATCAAGTTTACCCTGGAGGATATTTGCCCTCTCATTCTCGAGATTCACTTGCTTTTGTGCTTCAATTAACTTTGTTTCTGCATCTTGTGTCTTAGCACATGTATTTTGCAATGTCTCAAGTGTAGAAGATAACTTGGCTATAGCATCATCACGTCCTTTGGTGATATTTGCCATTGCTTGACGGTATCCCTCACGCTCTTGTGACATTTGACCTTGAATCATCATCATGGCTTGCTCTGACTGACGCAGCTTAGCATGAAGCAAGGTAGATTCTTCCACAGACTGATTCAACTGACTATGCATCCGTGCTACTTCCATATTTGTACTATCTCTACTCTTCTGTTCAATCTCTTTTGTCTTCTTCTCCAACCATGTATCCTTTTCTTTTAATTGATGAGCAAATGAGAGTTCAGCCTCAATAGCCTTCTTTGTATATGTTTTTTCTAACTCCAATAAACGTTTGGTAAACCCTTTCTCCATCTGGGCAGACTGAATTGCAAAACTCTTATCAATAGATGTTTGAAGTTCCTTCTTGGCACCCAAGATAACATCTGCAAATGATCCTCGGAGGCGTAACATGGTGGATTTTAATTCCGATTCATAATATCTCTTACGAGATAAGGCATCACTCTTCTTCTCAAAGTCTGTCACCTTTCTACCCTGTCGAGTAAGTTCTCCCTGCAGTACATTTGCTGTGTGTAGTAGTTTATATGATATGAACACAAGATGTGAGTATAAAAGATGTACACATGATGTGATACATATAACCATAATAACTTACCTTCAAATATTGCCTTATTCGATAAAGAATCATTCAACTCACTACCCAACTCATTCATGGCAGCATCAAATACCTTCCATAATCCTCTCAACGCTGTGACACTACCGCCCCTACTATTATTATGTTCTGAATTCATCATTGATTCATTCACAGCCTTGATCGCAGTCATATAGGTAGCCACTTCAGTACGAGATAGCTTTTGCTGTGGTTGAGTATTATAATGTTGTGGTTGATGAAACTTTAAATTATGTGTTGGTGATAATGATCCATGTTGGTAATTGTTCGATGGGATAATACATGATGTATCTCTTTCATCAATGAGACTATTGGCACCACTACTCATAGCATCACGATATTGTTGTTGTCGTTGTTGTTGATGTTGTGCAGGAGAAGTACACCAATCTGATTCCCCATACTGGCGCTTTCCAGGAATAGTTGTTACAATAGCAGGTGGACGGTCATGAAATGAGGAGAACATATTATTTTGTTGCAAGTTGCAATGTGAATATAATTAAGATACTTTAGTATAATACTATGGATAGAAGATTAAATAATGGTCAGCAATATCTTAGATTTGAGTGTCAAGGTGATTAAGCAGCACAGTGAACAATGATGGTCATACGTGCGCTTAATTATGGGGAGGCGGGAGAGTGAAGTCCAAATGCGTTGAATAGAAAGGATAAAGGCAAAAGGAAGAGAGCACGATAATTGGGCACTAACAAAAAAATTTCATAGCGTAGTAAACCGTAATTGGGAGTCTTTGATAAATTATACCCAAATTTAGCAACTTATTGTCCCAAAAAATATTATGTATCCATCTCACTTTTCACCTCTCATCATAAAAAAAAGTTGCAATAGGCCAAAAGAATGGCGGCATATGCCGTGTATATCAATCCATCATATGATATTACCATCGTAGGCTGTAGTCAACATCTATAGGCGTCCGCCAACAACAAAAATCAGTATGCCAAAGCCTCATTTGGCTAAGATATTAGACATTTAGCTACAAAAACAATCACTTCCCATAACATCATCTTCGATTATCATGGCATATAGTACTACTAGCGATCTCAAATCATTAACAACTCAACATGTTATTGATGATAAGTCAAATAATTGTTGTATACATTGCTGCCATACTCGACATACGGAATTTAAAGAGGCTGGTACGGCGAATAACTTATCTCCTCATTATAACAAACAGATAAACAATACGGCAATACATCACTAGTTCGTATAGATTAACAAAGAATACCAACAATACCACTTCTACATATACAAATTGGCAATAAATCCGAATTATTCGATATATAAGTTTATTGTATGGATGAATTGTGATTGTTTAAGTTACATATGCTTTTAGAATATGTTTAGTTTGGGGTATTAAATTGTTGGACTACGAATTAATTTGGGTATTAAATGTATGATATTGGTACAATAAACATTTATTAAAAGGTTAAAAAGGTGAGATTAATTTTAGTTAAAGGGATCCTATATCACTAAGTCTAACACTTTTTTCTCTTCTTCGACCAGTTCTTCTTACATTGTCAGGTGGTGCTTCTATTTGATCAGGCGTTGGTTGTTGAGGGGATTGATTGGTATCATTATTAGGTGGTGTTGGTTGTATATTGACAGGTTGAGCTGCTTGTTGAGGGGATTCGGCATCATTATTATTGGTGGGTGGAGTTTGAATAGGTACGTTATCAGTTTGTTGTGTGCCGTTTGGGATTTGGGGAGGAGGTTGAGCTGTCTCTGTTCGAGCTCGTGACCTGTACGGTGCCCTCTTCCCTCTCTTAAACTTATCATTCACCCATTTAATGCGTTGCTGGACTATGGAGTTGCTGTCTCTGTGCCTTGCTGCTGCAATACGATGGGCTTTAACTTCATTATTTGCGCAGTTTCGGAATTGTTGCTCGTCTCTTGACCCGATTTGATGACAGTGTTCCACCCAGTGCTCGGTGATAAGTCGAACAAAACCTGGTTTGAATCGAAGAAATTGTGCAACTGCATGACATTCGGCAACGTGTACCTTGGGTGTTTTATTCTTCAACAACTTAACATGCAATCTCACCGCCTCTTTTGCCACGTCTTGTGCACTTTCTCTCTCGGCCTGTGTAGGCTTCTCTTTCTGAAGGAGCGAGAAGAACTTGTTCCAGGCCTTCATCAATTCAATGGTATCATCACATAAGGTGTCAATGTCTTGATCTGTTACGGTAAGTGCTTTGCCCTGCTTTAGTATTTCCCTCATTCCATTGTAAAACTTCTCAGGCTTATCCATGACATTCCTCGCATCTTTACCATTATACTTGCCACCAAAGGCTTTGCCCCTATCCAGGCCACACTCCTTTGCATGTTCTTCAAGCTTGTTGTGTACACTGTTCAAGTCGTTCTTCCGAGCTAAACGGTAAGCATCGAACTTCTCTTCCAAATCTTTCTTTTCCTTCTTTAACTGTTCTCGTGGCTTACAAATGTTCCTTCTTAATCGTTCTAGGCCTTGATAATCAACAAACTCCGCATCAGTTAATGGTTCGGTAGGCACGGTACCTTCGCTTATCTGTTTTGCTGTTAGATTGGTTCGTCTGACAAGCTTGGCACGTCTCTTTCCTGGTTCAGAGGTGGCATCCCACGCTTTGATCTTCACATTCTCGGCATCAATCAAATCATCAAGTGTTCCATACCTCTCCCATTCGGCTGTTTCCTCTGTAGACTTAGCAATAATCTTAAAATCAACAATGGAGTTAAAGAATATATCGATATCATTGAACACCCCAATTAAGATATGTAGTAACGGTATAGCATAGTGATCGACTGGTATGAAAGGCCAATATGGAGCTGTTTTAACCCCCATCCGATCGGTACCGGTTAGAGTCGGGTCATCCGAATATGTTTTCATATTCTCAATTGTCCTGGCTTCGAATGCAGGATCCTCGACCATCCATCCAGCTTTACGCAAATAGCAATAGATGCACCATTGACTCGACATCCCATGCATGCCTAGTAAAGTTGCAAACCACTTCAAGTCACCGGTATTGAAAAGTCCAACTTTAAATACATGAGCATCGGTATCATTACCAATATCATCTTCATCCATGAAAGTACATGCTCCGACACCTTCATCATTCATATCAACAACTAACTTCTGCTCATGAATTCTCTTTAAATCAGCGGTCAACCAATCCATTATAGTCTTCTTGAGTGTCTCGGGTGTATCCTTGCAAACAGCAGTAGCAACTATTGCCTGCCGGTAGCGCATGTTATCATCTTTAGATGTCACAATTGTTCTGCATGCTACTCTAAAAGCTCCCACACCATGATCACCACCAACAGCAAGGTCTATATCTGCTATATCATTAGGTTGGACCTTATCTTCTTGAATGATTGCCCCCACATGTTGCTCGGCAATCTCGCAGATGTCTTGGTACTCACACGTCACTGTTTCAATCTTTCCATCTTCATATTGATGTGTAAACTTCTTTGTTTGTGGCTTGATATAGCCCTCGCTAAATCTCTTAGTCTGGTTAAATGGAACTGCATATTGTGTATCAAGATTAGCCTGGCTATGTTTTATAACCTTGAGAAGTTGCCAATTTTTCAACCTTGCATCTGATTGCATAGCAGCAAGACCAACATCGTCAATAACTCCATTCACATTTAATCTCCTCCTCTTTGCAACACGCACATATTCTTCTTTGTGGTTCGTTGCCAAGTATTTTAATAGGCGCTTTGCACCTTGAGATTCATTGATACCTTCCTCTCCTTTTGTTTTCCCTAATTCTTCTATCAAACATTTTACATAAGGCATTTTATATTGATATCTTGCAAATGCATCATTATTCTTATGTATTACCATGGGTACAGCAGTGTATGTTTCATCCCCTTTGGCAAATTTAAATGGAGGGTTAAATCTTGGTTTCTTAGATGGTCGTGTATTATTACTGGTAGTGCCATCGTTGGGACCGGGAGTTACTGCAACAGCTTGGGTTATTCTTTCTTCCTCTTCTTCTCTCGTACGTTTCTGATGTTCAGAGATTAATACACCCATGGAATATTCTAGTTGTGCTCGTGTCATCCTAGAAAGATCAATAGTCTGTTCTCTCTGATCAGTAATAGTAATATCTAATGATAGTTTATCATTATCAACACTAGTATCTGTTTTCCTCATCTGTTTGTCTGTATTATCATTATCACTTTCATCTTCACTCTCACTAATTTCTCCATCACTACTGCTATTATCATCTATAATACCATTTAGTTTACGTATTAGATCGGTTTGTAAAGGTAAAAGTCGGTCAATACGAGGTGGTTTGGATGCCTTCGCTGCTACTTGTTCTATAACATTTTTATGATATCCATAATTCTTTTGTCCTAGACGTACATACAATCGTTGACCAACGCCACCTCTTGGATCATAAGTCTTAAACTCACCCTCAATATCTAAACTAGTGAGTAAAGTCTCGAACTTCTTCTTTTCTACTCTGTGTGTACCACCACGTGCTGTCAATAAACCACATTGTATTAGCAATGCAATGTATTGATCTCTTCTTAGTTTGCAATGTCGTTGAAGAGATGAGGTGGTACCAAAGTCTATCTCTATATCTGATTTAAAGTCTTTCTCATTATCATATATTTTGTACCAATATGATTTACCATGTTTATATGTGTACTCTAATATAGAATGCAACGCCTTTTCACCTATTATTGTCGACATTGTTATTATGGTGTATGTGACTTATTTAGCGGCCACAACCTTACTTTTTTTAGGTGAGGAATGAACTATCTCAATTCTATACCTCGTGGTAGGCAAATTAATACTGCAATAGAAAAGTTATCAATGGATGCGTCTGTGAATTGGCCTACCAGGAGATCAACATCTCATTGTGCTGTATCATCATGCCGTCGGCACCATCATGTGGTAGCACAACATTTTTTTTTATCTCTATGAGAGTTTGTGTGGCGAGCCCAAATTTAGAGGTAGCTAGCTAGTCAAATTTAAGGTAAAACTCTAGTTAGATACCGTAAATAGGCTACTACGCTATGTAATTTCCGAATTACCGTGAGAGAGGCTTTCTCCTGCGCATCGCTCATTTTTTATTTTGAGGTACGATACATCCTCCCCTTTTCTTTCTCCCCCAGCAAGGTGATGGATTGATGCGCAGCTCCTCGACTTGATAATAATCACTAACTAATCACTATCGCGACGACAAGCTTGGCTGCTGTGATGCAATATGAAATGGTTGCTTCTACCTATATGCCGTGTTTCTGATTAAACGAGGTACCAGCCCTTATGCCATCATCAACATTAGACGTACGTCTCTAATGTTGCAATATGAATGGTTGCTTCTATATGCCGTGATTCTGATTACACGAGGTAGTACTACTAACGCCACCCAAATGCTATCATCAACATCCTCTCATTCGTCGATATCACAAGAGATGCATGCAATTGGCGGCGGTGCCATCAATGAGAAGCAAAGATTGTATCAACAATCTAGTAAAAAAATAACCACCAATAATAATGATAGTACTGGTAATAACGATAGTACTAATAATGATACTAGTTGGAACCCAAATGAACATTTATCTCACATATTGCATGCTCTTGTCGGCTTGGATAGATATCCTCATTATCTCAATAGAATATCAGATATCGATACATTGGCATTAGAACATGCACTCGAATCGAAATTATCAGATGTTAGAAAACAAAGAGCAGAGATTAATCAAAGAAGAGCTGGTATTAAGCAACTTGTGAGGAGATATATGATGGATAAGAATTACATTGTAGACGATGAGGATACAGCGAAAGATAATACAGAAGAACATTGTGGTATGCTTTGGAAGAATCATCCATTACTATCTCCTCCCAAGGATTGGATAGATCTCCGTGAACGAAACATATTACAAGAAGCAGCATTTAAAGTTGCACACCAATCAACAAACAAGAAACGGCGGAAGCCAAAAAGTAAAAAGGATAACACACAACTATCTATGACAGATATAATAGAAGGAAAAGTACAAGTTGATCTTGATCCATCTCTGTTGGAAGATCTTCTACAACAAGAAATGTATGATGTCTACTCGATTCCATTATTGACTCCAGAGTTCTGCAATATACTCCGAACAACACTTAGAGAACTCTCCAAATTAGCAGAAACTACCGAGTTTGCTCATCTTCAATTAGGTCGTCGAGTTATCGATTTAGATTTATTAGGGTTAGGCTGGATAACGGATCTACTATTTCACATGTACATACAACCAATATCACAGCATCTCTTTGCTCAAACAGAAAAGCTTGTAGCAAGTGATAGTGACAGTGCATCAACAATAGACTGGAGGCAAGGGTATGTGGCTGGATACTCTGCGCAACCATCTGAAAGTAAAGGAGCTACAAGACATCGATTAGTACCTCACACAGATGACGCTGAAGTCACTTTGAATTGCTGTCTAGGAGAAGAAAACTATGAAGGCGGCAGTGTCGAGTTCTATGGCTTGAGAGGTACAGAGGAAGAAGGACAGCTAATTGGAGTCGCGAGAAGACCCAATGTTGGTACAGCTTTACTCCATTCAGGCCGTCATCTACATGCAGTAGAGAGTGTATCTAAAGGTGATCGATATGCACTAATAATATGGACTCGATCTTGGATGAACCTAAGAAAAACTACTTGCCCATGCTGTTGGTTAAACAGAAGACAAGATTCTACTTGTATATGTAATCAGAGATGGAATTAGACCAGTCTATACCCGGCCGTACGTTTATACTATGTACATGCGATCATTCTGACTCTTCTACTTTTCACATTCCACTTGTAAGAATCTAAAAAAATATTCCACATGTTCGAAGTGTCCACATTAAAATTAATCGCCAGCATGGCAAGATAGCCATAGATACTACGTCTATAATAGCAGTCTTTACCGGTCTATCGATTAGTGGTAGTTTGATACTATTATATTTGATATTTATTGAGATCAAAGTCAGTTTTTATTGTTAGTTAGAGTAGAAGTTGGCTACTACCCTTATCACAACCATCACATTTATCCATCATCATCACAATGATGCTACCGTCATTAACGGGGCCGTTAACTAGAGTATCATCAGTACTATCCAATACCTCTACAATGGAGCCAAAGGCAAAGAGTGGTGTGGCAATGGCGTCGGCAATGGCACTGCACTTTTTCGGATATGAGTTTGCAAGAGGAAGTAACATGGCTTTGTTTACATCAAGCAAATTTGGGTTTGCAAACTCAGGATCCTATTATCCATTGGCAATGACTTGTGTTAGTCCTGTATCAATGATATTGCTTCTATCATACGGAAGACAGATAGATTCCCAAGGGCCTAGAAAAGCATTACGGAATACAACATGTTTATGCATATCTCTGCTGTCTTTCTTTGGTGTAGCCGTGAAAGCCATACAATCAAATGATATGTTTACAAACACAAAGATATTGTCATTCACTATATCACAATTGGTTATATTTACATCCTTCATCTTTCAGAATAGTTATGCGTGAGTGTGTATATCATATGTGCATATCAGTATTCACAGCTTCATAGATATGTTCATCATATTGACATCTTTTTCTAATATATCTTTTCTATTCAATTACATAGTCATCTATTATATGCACAGCAATGGAGTTTCCTCGGTAGTATATTTACACCCTCAGAAGCTGGCAAGTATTATAGTTATGTTGCAGGATTAAGCTCTATATCAAGTATGATAGCGGGAGCTTCTGTTTCGAGGATGGTTCAAATAGTTGGTTTACCTGGCTTACTTGGTATTGCTGCATTATCATTAACATGTACATTACTACTGGCTGATTGGGCATATAAAATTGCAGAGAACAATGGATTTGATCCGTCATTAGAGTTACAAGAACGAGCAAGACAAAAGCCCAAACAACCAAAACATACCGACAAGAGTATAAAAGAAGAAGAAGAATCTAACAATTCACTTGTTAGTCAAATACGGAATGGTATTACTCTGTTCCGAAGAGTACCAACTCTTGGTGCACTCTTTATTGAAGCCTTAACATTCCAAAGTTTATCAACAATACTCAATACATGCTTTGTCACACAACTAAAGGATGCTATACAAAATGACGGTCAACGAGCAGCCTTTACCGGTAACTTTTATGCATGTGTCAATGGCTTATCCACAATATTTCAATTCCTCATAATGCCAATTCTAAGTCGAAAGGTAGAGGCGAAAGTGTTATGGAGAGCTATGCCAATACTTCCATTGCTTTGTGGTTTGCTTCAAGTGATGCCCAAGACTTTATTTCCTGAGAGTTTAGCAATATCTTCATCATCATCTGCATTATATCTCATTGCATTGAGTTTTTTGACCGCAAAGACAATGGACTACTCATTAAGGAATATATTGGCAGAAATGGCATACGTGCCTCTATCGTTTGATGCTCGGTTTAAGGGCAAAGAGATTATAGCGGTGTTTGCAAATCGATTCGGCAAGTCGGGAATGGCCCTGATACTTTCGGCTCTTCATTTTTCTAGTGGTGGTAGCATAGGTTTATCAGGATTAACTCTCGCTGTGACATTGAGTTGGTTTTCATCAGTAGTAGGCTTGAGCAAGCTGATACCAACTAGAGAGGAAGCTGAAAAAATGGTAGAAGACAGAAAGAGAGCAGACAGCATGAATAGAAGGCAGAAGAAGAAACAATAGATTGAAAGCTATACTATTTCTTGAGTAAATTATCTTTCTCTTCTTTGTCTATTGTCAGCTTGATATTGACTGGTAGCTCGATGGTAGTTGTCAAGATAGGCGAATTGCTGATCGGGTCTCCTTTCTAATATAGATGTAGATAGATCGTCCAAGTGAACTAAACTGCCAGTAAATGATTGCTGTGAAGATGCAAGTGGGTCAACTAATGTGGATTGATTCAGCAGTCCTCTCAACTCCATTGATAAGCCACCAGCTTCTATTGACGCCCCTTGATTATTATTCATCATCATATGTTGAGAAGAAGACAATGGTTCTAGTGAATAGCTATCTCCACCGCCATTATCATCTGTGTGAGCAAAAGCGTGCGATGGAGGAGCAAATGAATGTATTGACTCTTCAAAATGCACTTGTGGTTGATGTAATTCATCCTGTGATAAGGAACCAAAGTTGCCACTCATTTCAGTCGACTGCTGTTGGGATAGTTCAATACTTTTGTCACCACCGCCTCCGCTATCTGGTCCTGGTGGCGGATTATGATATTGATGATTCACTAATTCAGCAAGGCCGGCAGATGCTTGCCTTTGTCTATCCAATTCTATTTTTCGAAGAGTCTCTAGTTGGGCAGCAGCTGCATTTATATGTAATCTTCTCTCACGAGCAAGAGCGAGGTCTTGATGATGTCGGTATGACTCAACCTTGTCCACGAGGTTCTTACCCGATTGTGGCATTGTCCAGTTGGGATAAGTAGAAGAAAAGTTGAAAAAACTCTTCTCCATCTTGCCGTGTTGCGATTTTGGACGATCGTTGACGGTAGTGGATGAACTTTGATCAAAATCGCCACCATTCCTCCAATTCTCATCCTCAAAAGATTCAAAGTCAAATGTCGAATATCCAACCACATCACCCACTGTTGGTACTTCTACCTTTGAGTCTCGTACAAATCTACAAAGTTTGTCAGCACATCGAGGTAAGGATACACAGAGAATAAGCGGTGCTGCAATTATTGATAATACTTCCATAGCAAAGAAAGATGCCTTGTACTGAAACATTGGTGCAAATTCTGACTTCGTTTTATCATCATATCCCCTTTTTCGCCACGAATCTGGTAGATAATGCGTATACGTTGCTAGTTTTTCCAATTCCAAATTCATATTGTTCATTAGATTGTCACGAGCATGACCAAAGTATGGACTGTCAGCTTTGGGTAACAAGCTTTTACCGATGGAGAAAGACGCCCCTAATATCCCAGCATACCAGAGCAAATTCCATTTACCAATCTTGACATGTAATAGTATTGCATCATTCATGGCGGCAAATGCAAGAAGTAATGTACCCAACGATCCAGAAACAAATACCAATAATCGTCCTATTGCCACCTTGACTGGACTTGGTTTGCCAAACATGTCTAGATATCTTGCCGCAGATTTATATGATGGCTCCATCCTCTTTTCAAATGAATGCGGTAGCTCATTAAACTCTCTAAATGTCCATTGTGCTACAGATGACCACTCTCTCGGACCGAGATATTCTTTAGTTGATTGCCAGTCATATACATTTGACATGAAAAAGTGAAGTGTCACAAAGAATAAGAGAAATGGCATGAAAACTGCATGAGCAATGCCACATAAAAAGAATCGTCGTCTCAGTGATGATGGATCACCATAGAAGGCAGGTCTTATCTTCCGCGAGTGGTTGAACATGTAGTTTAATACACAGAAATATATACTCCACTCTATAGACTTTGAATAGAAGGAAACTTTTTCTTCCTTTGGTTTGTTTGTTAATGCAGTGAGAGGCCATAATCTGATGGTGTATCCTCTATACTTGATTGGTGGCAGTGCAGGAAGTGTAAGATCAAGTAAACCCTTGTTGAAAAATGCAATCATGTAGTTTTCTCTCCTCATTATTCGTTGTGCAACCACTAAATGGCCTGTCTGACCATCCTCTATCTGTTGTTGTTGATTGTGCGGTAGTTGATGTTGGTGATTCATTGATGCTGATTCTGCAAAACTTCTAGACTGTCCTTGATCAATCATATCAGCACCATTTCTACCAGGTAGTATAGCCACACGGCATTTACCCATGCGCTGTGCCTCGGACATTCGTTCGACAATATCACCCCATCCTATTCGTCCCGTATCTAAATCTCGATCACTAACCCCCAATACCTCTTCTAAGAATAACTTTGATTCTATTGATGCTATAATACCATGACCAAATTGTACCAAACAAAAGAATCCATATGTTGAGAATAATAGACAATATATAACTATCCAAGTATTGGCAAAGAATCCACCAGTAGAGAATGGATTTTGTATTATATATGAATCAATAAATGATTCACTACATGTATGTTCATCATTACATGTACTTAATCCTTTCCAATCAATGTATGCGAATAATATTAAACTTAACCATAATGTAAAGAATAATGAAATAATTTCTACAATACCCTTGCCTATTATTGACCCTAATCCACGATGGTAGTAGTAAGTGTAGAGTGATGTGAAGAATGCATCCAAGTCTGATACATAAGCGTAACCTTCATTTTTTGGTAGCAGTTTCAAACGCCTAAGAAGTACAAATGCCCCATGTTCTTCAAAATCATCATCATGATGTTGTTGTTGTTGATATGTACTATTGTTATTATTGCATCTTCTTTGTGGCGATTGTTTTATTGATGCAGCCATGGGATTGTTAATCAGTTCATCTACATCTGCATGATTCATGTGATCTTCTAACAGTGCATCATTTAGAAGACCAGAAGATAATCCAAAGTCAGCCAAATCTTCATGATCTTCATCTTCCTCAGCTACGGAGTACATGTTTCTCCATAGCCAATTGTTTTTATTATTGTTGCCAGAAGCACTTCTTTTCCTAGAACTTTTCATGACATAAGAACTTCAGTACATATATTTTTGCTATTTACTGTTGATGGGCAAGGAATATTGTACATCGCCCTATCATAGAAAGATTTTAGTAATGAGAATATAATTGTCTTCTATTGACTAGGCATGTCAATCTAGTTGGTTGATGGTAGTACTTGCCATGAAATGTACACCCTCTTCATCTTCACTTTCTTCGTTCAGTTCACCACTGGCCGTTTATGAATATTATTCCCAGCGATCAAACAACCTTCTAATCCTCTGATCACAAACTCGTGTGCTTGCTTGGCTCTCTCGTCTACAGCAAGTTGATATCTAATTGACTGAAGAGGCAGCTGGGTGATTCACCAAAGTAGTTTCGAATCGGTTATCTTTGCAATAGTTTTGTGCGAGTCCATTTCAGTGATAAAAATATCTCCCACAACCACCCATCAAAAATTTAGAATCGAGTGGTATTGACAATATAGGTCGGATAGAGACAAGAATAACCACCTACGTTAACTTTTAACGATCGTTCTATTGGTACTAGTTTGATTATACCGGTAGCAATTCTAAACGCCGCAGCGCATATATACAACGATACAATATTATCATATCATCATCAATTGACATAAAAGTGATACTTTATAAGATTTACTTTGCTAGTAGCAACGATCGATATGTCAATCAACAACAACAATAAAATAGCCAACAACAAACAATGTTGTATCCTATTCTACAAGTATCATCCATTAACTGACAATAAAGAGGTATTAGAAACATACCGTCATGCTACTGAAGTATTATGTACATCACTCAATTTGACTGGTAGGATATTAATCGGATTGTCAAACAATGGTGAAGGTATCAATGGCACACTAGCTGGCTCAAAAGATGATTTGAATGCATATGTCAATTGCATGCTCAATAAAGATGTTGATATGATGCAAAAAAATACTACTAATGATGATGATGCTGATTGTAAGAGAAGAAAGGATGCAGTAACTGCATTTCATAATGCGTCAAAGGAATTCTTTGCAAAACTCAATATACCACAACTCTTATTGGAAAGTCCAAATGATTTCAAGTGGAGTTCATGGTCAGGTCAAGGAGAAGGAGATGATTTATTAGGAGTTTGCCCTGGTGGAAAGAGAGGTGATAGTATTGACCGCAAATCTACTTCAAGTAGTGTCAAAAACAATGAGAGTTGGTTTCCAGATTTACACATCAAGATTGTTAAAGAGATTATCTCAAGTGGTGGAGCATTTAAAGATATTTCAACACAAGATACATCTGTGGGATATTTAACCCCTAAAGAGTGGCATGAGGAGATGAAATCATTAATAGAGAAGAATAAGAAGATGGAAGATAGTGCAGGCGGAGACGCAAACGGCGATGAAGAGGTAGAGACAGTACTCATTGATGTTAGAAATCACAAGGAATGCCAAATAGGAAATTTTGCTCCTGGAATATCAATTGATCCACATACTAAAACTTTCAGTCAATTCCCAAAGTGGGTGAAGGAGAATGCCGATTTATCTGCAACCGACACTGTAGCAGCAACAACAACACCCAATCCATCACTGCTGGCCAACAAACGTATTCTTATGTACTGCACGGGCGGTATTAGATGCGAGAAAGCCTCAGCTTATATCAGACAGACAGTTCCCAACAATAAGGGTATCTACCACTTGAAGGGAGGCATTCACAAATACTTGGAAGAGTTCGGCGGTGGACAAGATGCATCCGAGTGCAAAGATGACCAAGACGAGAAGGCGGCTAGCAACACTGACGAATGTTTATTTGTTGGCAAAAACTTTGTGTTTGATAGACGTGGCGCACTAGATGCTAAAGGTCACGGGGTCGATAATCAAAAGTTGTCAGGCGGCAATCATGTAAATGGAGTTATCGGAAAGTGCCAATATTGTACAGATACTCCGTATGATGTGTTCCGTCCTGATATTGTGTGCTGTGTATGCCGTGAGCCTATTTTGGCATGCTCTAAGTGTCAGAGAGAATTGAGTGAGAAGCAAAGACAACTTCGTGGGCTTGTACCTTTGAGAGATGGCGACAACACAAATGATATCGCTTGTCGAACTGAATATCACTGTGAGGTTCACTTTCATTTGAAGTCATGCTACTTTACAAGTCTTATTGGCTTATCCAAATCTGAATTGGAACAGCAACTAGAACAGCTTCAATCGTACCACAAAGAGCTGGAGGGAACCGGGAAGAAGGGCAAGCAGAAGCGACGAACTTTGAGAAAACAGATTGAAAAGATTCAAACTTATATGAAACAAACAAGTAGTTCCAACGAGTTAGTATCATCTGAGAATGCTATGAAGTGTCGTCACTGTGGTACATCAGAATGCAACTCAGATTGTTGGGGCTTTCACGGAGGTAATAAGAGGATGGAGAACAATCAGGATAAAGATGTCGAAGATACAACTAAGAGTCATGACAATAAAGTTGAGCTCAAGAGACAGAAACGAAGAAAGGATCGATTACCATCTAATCAACGACCAGCAAAGTTGGCAAAGCGTGAGAATGATTTGCATGAGCTTGAACTGCTCCAACTATTCAACTCGCCATCACACAATCGAAAAGAAAGTACAGGCATGAGAGTTCCTCCTCCAGTTGTGCGTGTGCTTCATTCAGGAGTGAAAGGCAAATGGGTTGGCAAGACTGTGAATTGGCTCTTCAACAATGAGTTTGGAGAGAAAATGCATGGTTTGACTCAAAGAGACCGAGATGAAAGGCTCGAGCAGCTAATTAGAGAAGGTCTCATTCGTATCAATGGCGTTGCCGTCGAATCATCAAATGTGTTACTACGCAATATGGATACAATTGAACATATTGTGCACTGGCATGAGCCCCCAGTCTTTGTGCCGTCAAAGATTGAAGTATTAAAACATGCCCTTCCGAAAAGTATTCTTCCTGCCAACAACAACACTACCACCCCGCTTGTATACAGTATCAACAAGCCATCATCAGTTCCAATTTATCCAAGCGGACCTTACTATGCTAACTCACTGCTTTTAATGGTTGAAGCTCAAGAAGCCCTTACACCGAAAACTCTTATCCCTCTCCATCGCATCGATCGAGCTACTAGTGGTGTGTTGCTTTGTGCAAACATGTCAAGTGTGGCAAAAGTTATTCAAGGAAGAATGTCTAGTAACAATAGCAAAGAAGACGATGGCGAGCATCCACCTGTAAGGAAATTATACCTTGCCAGAGTTAAAGGCAGGTTTCCAGCATCATCTTCTGAAGGCCGAGCAACTAGCTTCGCTTCGGCACGTTGGCATGGGGATATCCTAGAAGTGGATGCTCCAATTGCTGTTGATCTCGGATCTTCAATCAAAGAAAAAGAAAGCTCTTCATCAAATTCAACGATGCACAGAAGTGTTAGATCTGATGGAAAGCAGTCGGTTAGTCGCTTTAAACTTATTGCATATGATGAAGCTATAGATCAATCACTTGTATCATGTGCCCCTATAACAGGCAGGAAAGTCCGCGTTTGTATTGTTTTATCTATGCATATGTGATGTTTGAATGAAGTCTCGGTGATCTAGCTACCCACATTTACTAACATATGTTACAATCATCTCTCTTTCATCTTCCTAAATCGTAATAACGCGCATCTTCCAGGGGACACCAACTCCGGGTTCACCTTGAACTTATTGGGCACCCAATACACAATGATGTGGAGTATGGAGGAGCAGTAGACAGTGATTTTATGCAAAAGCAGATGAATCTCTCTGCACAATCCATGTTAGATACTTCAGGCACATCGGAGTGTAGACATATTGAATCGGTTAGTGTTAAAGAAGTCAAAGCTGCTATCAAGATGTGTAAGTGCTGTGATGGACTAGATGGTATCAAAGACTCCTTCAACTCTGCTCAGCTATTGGGAGGAGGGCATGCTATCGATTTGCATGCCTACAAGTATTGCATATCCTTTGAAAACAAAGAGAAGATAGAATTCTCAACCCATCTCCCGACATGGGCATCAGCTTTTGTGAATGCAAATCATAGTTTGGAATGGCTCAATTAGTAGGATTATAGCTAAGCTGAATTGAGTGTAGCAGAACCCTGTATCTTATACTCTTTATTCATACACCATCTTAAGCGAACTTAGTTGGATCTGTGTACTTCTTGTACACTTTGTTGATCTCCACTTTAGTTTCATCATCCAATCGAGTATCATAAGCTTCAATATCCTCCTCGAGTTGTGAAATTGAAGTAGCGCCAATAATCGTCGATGCAACGTGCTCACGATGATAACACCAAGAAAGAGCCAATGTTGATGGAGACATATCTTTAGCAGCTGCAATCTTTGCGTATTCTGTGACTGCGGCTTCATTTTGGGACCCCCAATATCTATCCATGAAGCCTGGGAACATTGTATAACGGGCTCCTTGCGGTAGTTCATCCCTCTGGTACTTGTTTGATAGAGATCCCCCAGCCAATGGCGAATATGGTAGAAGACTCACTTTATGATGATAGCAAGCTTCTGCTAAGCCAGCTTCGAAATCTTTCCTCACTACCAAACTGTAACTATTCTGAATTGATACTATACGAGGATACAGATCTGGATTGTTCTTTGCCAACTCGACTAAAGAGCATACACCAAAGGGAGTTTCATTTGATACACCCACATATCTGACCTTTCCTTCCTTCACCAATTGTTGTAAAGCTTCAAGAGTCTCTTCAAAGGCAACTGCATCTTTCCTGACCTGGTTAGGGTCGAAGTCTGGTTGACCAAAGAGTCCTCCACAGTATCGATCTGGCCAATGAAGTTGCAATAGATCAATATAATCAGTACCAAGACGCTTGAGTGATTCATTAACACTATATAATATTTGTTTCTTTGTCAAACTGGTTGGTGTATCAGCTTCTTTTCTTGGCATCCATGTCATTCTTTCACTATATCCACAAACCTTTGTTGCTAAAATGACATCCTCTCTTTTTCTACCCTTTAAAAAGGCAGCCACTGTTTCATCCGTCTTGCCTTGCGTCTCCTTCTTTCCTGGCACTGGATATAACTCTGCAGTATCTATGAAGTTAACCCCATAGTGATCAAACGCAAGATTTAACTGTTCAACTCCTTCTTCCAATGTGTTTTGCTCTCCGAATGTCATTGTGCCCATACAGACCTATTCATAATTGTAAGATATATAGATTAGGATGATAGAATACGCCACATTATATTATTAAATATATACACACCTTTGAAACTTCCAAGTCTGATGTCCCTAGTTTGCAATAATCCATACCATTCTTTAGACCAGGCACAGCTATATTCTTCGTTATTTCTCCAGAGAATGCAAAGGAGATGGTTGCCAATGACAGGCTACCGCAAATGTATGATATCGATTTCATTGTACCAGTACTATGTTATAAGTTTGTTCTTGATATAATATCTAAGTTGTCGCCGCTTCTTGTCGCACTGAACTATGGGCGGGGAAATATTAGTTAAATCAGTATTTAAACCGGTATGAATTGTGTTTCTATGAAATGGAGGATCGGTGAATGAAAGACATCATATGATTCATAATGAGTCATTGATGATGATGTATCGCAGCATCAAAAAAAATCTCTCTGGGCGTGGGATACCGCATCGATCACCGTCATAATCCCACCACCAATTGTTACTTGAATCATGTAATCGCAATGAACTGCGGCAATATAATATTAATCATTCTCATTGATGGCTGTACTACGTTGGATATAATATCATCTCTATTGTCACTTGAACAAGGATATCATAATATGAGTGAATTAAGGTAGATGAATGAGGTGGTCAATCCTATTGTATTGTAGAGGATGAGTAATAATTCAGCTGCAATGAGTGCGGCTGGAAAAGTGGAGGAAATCATAGATACATCAACATTTACATCTGCTGATGATAAAGTCGAAATTAATACAACATCAACATCCTCTGCGAAGAAGAAAGCTCATAAAAAGCGCAAGGCATCAAAGGGTAAACTTAAGAAGCTATGGCGGCGACTACTGGACCTCCTCCTGGTATAACATCTAGAAGTGAATGGTTAGAATTGATTGAACTGCATTCTCATTGGAAGATACAACAGCAGGCCAATAATGAGGAGCAAGATACAAAAACAAATTATGATAAGCCAACTGGTGGTGGAGTTGCAATAGATAGAGAATCAATGACAGGTCAACTTCCGGGGCCATCAGTTATGACTACACAGCAACAACAAAGGGATTATAATAATCTAAATAATTGGCAAACTACTGAAGGATCTGATCATAGAGATATTCTTATGAATCTATTGTTTAGCAAAGGAGATATACACAGCAACTCCACATCAAGATCACAGCAACAACCAAAGAAGAGGAAGAGAAAGTTAGATACCACTAACGAAGGAAACAATAATGATTTACCAAATGTTCCTCCGCTACCATCATGGGCAACTATTACAAACTTGGCTAGTATTGGAGGCGTTGCTGTGATCGATCTACAAATATGTGGCGGAGATACAGACATGCCATGTCCTTTAATGCCATCTCAAAGGATTGCAGATTCAATTACAACTAATTCCCAAGTAACAAATGTATGGTCTTCACTAATGCAATCCAGTGGATCCAGTAACATTAGTAAAGTTGAGCGCAAGATTACTGCAGCGTGCAAAGTCAACTTGTTTCAGGGAGATAGACAAGTCAAATGTATCTCAGATGTACTCATGTTTCAACCTCCTCCTCCAACTGATGTTACAACTGTAGTAAATCAAATCAATGGAGACTCTGATCAGTTTTTTCAATCATTAAAAGGGTTATTGTTGAAACCGAGACAACTGAGAAAAGAACGCTTTCCAATAGAAGATACTACTACTTCCGCTGATACAGTAGAATCTAAAGCAGCTAAAGAAAGGATAAGCGACATGTTCAAATCAAAGACGTCACAAAGCAAGGGAGATACAATACTATCTACATTTAAACACAACGATGCACTTGAATTGGTTAGTTCTCTATCTGTCAATATAAAGAGGAGAGATGAAGAAGATGAGGTTGATACTGATGATGTCTCGAAAAGTGAATACTATGTCAAATCATACATTGATTCAAGCACTGACGATGACGATTCTTATACACCTAAAATCTATGCAATTGACTGTGAAATGGTAAAGACCTCCTCTAACTTTCCAGAGCTTGCTCGGGTATCAGTAATCATGTTTACAGGAGACGAAGAGGATAATGAGAAGACTACTGTTGTATTAGATGAGTTGGTAAAACCGTGTCGGAAAGTATTGGATCATCTTACACAGTACTCGGGTATATCAGCGAGTATGCTAACTAATGTTGAGACAAGGATAGAAGATATTCAATTGCAGCTGTTGGGTATGATAGATTCTCGTGATATCTTGATCGGTCACAGCTTAGAAAATGACCTAAGAGCACTGCGCTTTGTGCACTGCAATATCATTGATACTAGTGTCATATTTCGAGGAAGTAATGGAAGAAAGTTTAGTCTTAAGCACCTTTCAAATGTGTTGCTTCAAAAGAAGATACAGAATGGTTGTGGTACTTCTGGGCACTGTAGCATAGAAGATGCAAAAGCAGCTCTTATTCTAGCGGTTCGACGTGCCCGACGAGGAGAATCTTTTAGGCTCAAAGAGAATTCAAAGCGACAGAACATAATTAGTACATTTCAGAAGATAAATCGTGAGGCTAGTGATCAGAGTAAAGAGGAGTCTGAATGCTTTGCCGAGAGAAATGAAGGATCTTGTGTTTGTATCGGCGATAACGATTGGATTCAAAAGTATGCCCAGAGTGCTGAAGGATCTCATCATGTACTTGGTTGTGAGTCAATAATGAATTCGATGTCAATGGCAATACCTTCATGGCTATCAAGTGAACAGCCATCTAAACGAGCTGGCTTCCTTTGGGCTAGTCTACAATGTGAAGATAAACGAGGTGAATGGAAGAACGAGGTCAAGAAATTGGATGAGATCTTAGAGGCCTTGGTTCGTCGTGTACCATTTCACATTCCTATTCTAATAGTCTGTCAACGAAACCACAAGAAGGCATTAACGCTTAAGGCTCAGAGAAAGGCTGCACAAAATCCTAAAGCATCCTCTCAATGGACAACATTACAAGAGGAAGAATATACCAAGTTTGTTGAGCAAGCAAGATCATGTGAAGCAATTTGGATCGGCACATAATACATTCGCGTTGTTGGTTAAACAAATATCATATGTAAATAATTCTTAAGTTCTTCCTTGATAAGCATGAACAAAGAACATATAACCCCCGTGCTTATTTAGTTAATTATTTTCTCTTTCTCATGCCATCCTTAGCTGCGCCATCAGGAGATGTGGTCTCGGCCTCCTCAATAACAATTGCCACATCATCGTTCCCCTCCTCTTTGGCATGCTCATACGGTGTCTTTCCTTCCTTATCATTGAGTTTGTGCAATCCCAGAGTGATAC